>FWPV01000272.1_pt1 | contig 174889 bp, 187 predicted proteins | sample 2228371 | NCBI WGS metagenome assembly FWPV01 (sample SAMEA103939776, study PRJEB20133) | metagenome | reverse complement strand
CGCCGCCCTCAAGGACTGGCAACGCCAAAGTCCCGAGCTGTTCAGCAAGCGTGTCTACAATCACGCGGGATGCGACATCACAAAAAACTCTGCGGATCAATATCCACCGCGAGCCGCAAATCCCTCGGCAGCTTGAACTGCCCAAGCCACTCCGCCAAAGCCGTCTGCAACGGGGCACCCTTCTCTGCCTTCACAAGCAGCCGCACCCGGTGCCGCCCCCGGACCCGCGCAATCGGCGCGGGCGCAGGGCCCCAGACCTCCGCCCCGATCCGCTTCAACGGCTCACACCGCCGCGCCAGCTCCGCCCCAAAATCAAACACCTGCGCCACATCCGTGGACGACAAAATGATCCCCGCCATCCGCCCGTAAGGCGGCACGCCAGAGGCGCGGCGCTCCGCCGCCTCGGCCCGCCAGAACGCCTCCTCATCGCCGCCAAGGATCGCGCGGATCACCGGATGCTCGGGCTGGTGGGTCTGGAGCCAAGCCTCGCCCTTCCGCTCCGCCGTCCGCCCCGCCCGGCCCGCGACCTGGCGCATCAACTGGAAGGTCCGCTCTGCCGCGCGCAGGTCCGACCCCTGCAAGCCCAGATCCGCGTCGATCACCCCGACCAGCGTGAGGAGGGGAAAGTTGTGCCCCTTCGCCACGATCTGCGTGCCGATGATGATATCGGCCTCGCCCGCCGCGATCCCGGCAATCGCCTCCTTCAAGGCCCGAGCCGAGCCGAACAGGTCCGACGACAAGACGGCGACGCGCGCAGAAGGAAACCGCGCCGCCACTTCCTCCGCCAGCCGCTCCACCCCCGGCCCGACGGCGGCCATCCGGCCCTCCACCGCACAGGAAGGGCAAGCCAAAGGCACCGGCTTCGTCGCCCCGCACTGATGGCAGACGAGGCGCTTCTGGAACCGGTGCTCCACCATCCGCGCGTCGCAGTGGTCGCAGCCCACCTGATGCCCGCAGGCCCGGCAGAGCGTGACCGGCGCGAACCCCCGCCGGTTCAGGAACAACAGCGCCTGCTCCCCCCGCGCCACCACCGCATCGACCTTCGCGGCAAGGGTCTCGGAAATCCACCGGTCCCCCGGCAACCTTTCGCTGCGCATGTCGATCGCCCGCATCTCCGGCAGTTCCGCCGCCCCGAAGCGCGAGCCGAGATCCAGCCGCCGATACTTCCCCGTCTCGACGTTGGCCCAGCTTTCCAGCGACGGCGTCGCCGAGGCCAGCACCACCGCGCAGCCACAGACCGCCGCCCGCAACACCGCCATGTCGCGGGCGTGATAGAGAACCCCGTCCTCCTGCTTGTAGGAGGTGTCGTGCTCCTCATCGACGACGATCAGCCCAAGGTCCTGAAACGGCAGGAACAGCGCCGAGCGCGCGCCGACGACCAACCCCGCCTCTCCCTCCGACACCATCCGCCACAGCCGCCGCCGTTCGGTCATGGTCACGCCCGAGTGCCACTCGGCAGGCTTCGCGCCGAACCGCGCCTCCACCCGCGTCAGGAACTCCGCCGTCAGCGCGATCTCTGGCAGCAGGACCAGCGCCTGCCGCCCGGCCCGCAGACATTCCGCCACCGCCTCCAGATAGACCTCGGTCTTTCCCGACCCGGTGACCCCCTTCAACAGCGTCGCCGCAAACGCCCCCCGCGCCACATCGGCCACCAGCGCATCCCCCGCCGCGACCTGCTCCCCCTCCAGCCGCACACAGCGCCCGGCGTCCAGCCGCGGATAGGGCGTGTCACGGGGCGCATCCTCCTCGGCCACCACCCCCAGCTTCACCAGGCCCTTGACCACCGACGCGCCGCAGGCCGCCGCCTCCACCAGCTCCCCCAGCGTCACCGGCGCGCCGCCAAACCCCCGCAACGCCTCCACCACCCGGTGCCGCGCCTCCGTCAACTGGTTCGGCACCTCCCCCGCCAGCCGGTAGACCCGCCGCACCGACGCAGGCTCGCCCAACCCCGGCGTCCGCGTCGCCAGCCGCAGCATCGAAGGGAGAGGTGTCAGCGTATACTCCGCCGCCCGCGCCAGAAAGCTGCGCAACTCCGCCCGCATCGGCCGCGCGTCCAGGACCCGCCCCACGGCACGGATCTTCGCCGGATCCCACCCCCCGGCGCCCGGCCCCCAGACCACCCCCAGCACGCGGCGCGGCCCCAGCGGCACCTCGACGAAATCGCCGTCGCCGCAGCCCCCGTCCGGCGCGCGGTAGTCCAGCACGCGCCCCAAAGGTTCGGTCGTGAGCACGCCCACCAGATCGCCCGCCCGATAGACCCGCTCCGCCACCTGAAACCTTTCGCTCATCCGCCGTTTGGGCTAAACCGCGACCCGAGAGCATTCAACCCCCGCGTTGCAGCCCCCGCAACCCGCGAAGGAGACCCCCATGAAATTCTTCATCGACACCGCCGACGTCGACGCCATCCGTGAGCTGCACGACCTCGGCATGGTCGACGGCGTCACCACCAACCCGTCGCTGATCCTGAAATCCGGCCGCGACATCCTTGAGGTCACGAGGGAGATCTGCAGCTTCGTCAAAGGCCCGGTTTCCGCCGAAGTGGTCTCGCTCAAGGCCGACGACATGCTGGCCGAGGGCCGCAAACTCGCCGCCATCGCCCCGAACATCGCCGTAAAGGTTCCCCTCACCTGGGACGGCCTCCGGGCGTGCAAGGTGCTCACGTCCGAGGGCTTCATGGTCAACGTCACCCTCTGCTTCTCGGCCAACCAGGCGCTGCTGGCGGCGAAAGCCGGGGCGACCTTCATCTCGCCCTTCATCGGGCGGCTGGACGACATCAACCTCGACGGCCTCGACCTGATCGGCGACATCCGCACGATCTATGACAACTACGACTTCAAGACCCAGATCCTCGCCGCCTCGATCCGCAGCGCCAACCACGTCAAGGACTGCGCGATGATCGGCGCCGACGTCATCACCGCCCCCCCGGCCGTCATCAAGGCGCTGGCGAGCCATGTGCTGACCGACAAGGGCCTTGAGCAGTTCCTGAAGGACTGGGCGAAAACCGGGCAGAAGATCCTGTAGGAAACCCCGCCCCGGGCCTGACCCGGGGCCTCCGCCTTCCCGATGCGCCGCCGCCGCGCATCCACCCCGCAGGTCCGGGCCTGCCCGTCCTTCTTTCTCCCCGCAGGTCGGGCTTCAGCCCGACTTCGCATCAGTCTACGCCACCCCCCTCACCGCATCCGCCTCCAGCGCCAGTGTGACCTTCATCTTCGCGGCCCGGGGCGTGGCGGTGGCGATCTCGTGCCGGGCCTCGGGGATGCGGCCCGTCGGTTCGATGGTGTTGCATCCCTGCCGGTCCCTTCATGCCTCTTGCTTTACCCTAGTCGCAAGGCCTGCGCGGCTCGCCTATACTCACCGCCAAATCGCACCCGAACCCGTCTGACGGACCCCATGATCGAACCCGACCTGCGCGACCGCATCCTTGCCGAACCGGAACGGCTTCTCGAGGATCGCGACGTCATGAACGCCCTTGTGGCCGCGAACGAACGCGCCCTCGGTGACAATATCGTCGATTTGCGCGGCATCGCCATGCAGCGGCTGGAGACGCGGCTTGACCGCCTGGAAGACACACATAGGTCGGTGATTGCAGCGGCCTACGAAAACCTTGCGGGGACCAACCAGATCCACCGCGCGATCCTGCAACTGCTGGAGCCGACGAACTTCGAAGCCTTCATCGCCAACCTGACCGGAGAGGTCGCCGAGACCCTGCGGGTCGACCTTGTCCGTCTGGTGCTGGAAACCGTGCAAGAGGACAGCGACAGCGACCCGACCCTCCGTCGCCTGGGCGAGGTGCTTCGGATCGCGCCGCGCGGGTTTGTCGCCAACTATCTGACAAACGGTCGAAATGGCGCGGGCCGCCCCGTCGTCCTGCGCGCCGTCACCGGCCTCGCCGGGGCGTTTTATGCCGAAAGAGCCGACACGATCCGCTCCGAGGCGCTGATGAAACTGGACCTCGGGCCGGGCCGCCTGCCCGGAATGCTGGTCTTCGCCTCGGAAGATACGAACCAGTTCAAGTCCACCCATGGCACCGATCTGCTTGCCTTTTTCGCGGGCATCTTCGAGCGGACGATGCGCCGGTGGCTGGCTTAGGGGCTGATCCCTTCCTGGCCCCCGCGCTCGGGGACGCGCTGGCGCAATGGCTGGCGCAACTGCGGGCGCTGGAGGGGGCAGCGCCAAACACCCTCGAGGCCTATCGCCGCGATGTGGCCCGCTACCTGAAATTCCTCTCTGCCCACCGCGGCGGCGCGGAAGGCATCGCTGCCGTGGCCCGGACCACCCAATCCGACCTCCGCGCCTGGATGGCCGAGGAACGCGGGCGCGGCCTCTCCGCCCGCTCGCTGGCCCGGGCGCTGTCAGCGGTGAAAGGCTTCACCGCCTGGGCTGCCGACCGGACCGGGGCCGACGCGACAACCGTCCTTTCCGCCCGCGGCCCGAAGTTCCGCCGGAAACTCCCGCGCCCGCTAAGTGAACCCAGCGCCTCGGAAATCCTGACCGAGATCGGCGCCGACGCCCGCGAGGACTGGATCGCCGCCCGCAACACCGCCATCGCGACGCTTCTCTACGGGCTCGGCCTCCGCATTTCCGAGGCCCTGTCTCTCACCGGCGCCGACCACCCCTTGCCGCCGGTGCTGCGCATCACCGGCAAGGGCGGCAAGACCAGGCCGGTCCCGGTGATCCCCGCCGCCGCACAGGCCGTCGCCGAATATGTCCGGCTGTGCCCGCATGACCTGACGCCAGACACCCCCCTGTTCCGTGGCGTGCGCGGCGGTCCGGTCAACCCCCGCCTGATCCAGTCCGCGATGGAGCGCGCGCGCCTCCGCCTCGGCCTGCCTGCCACGGCGACACCGCACGCGCTGCGGCACAGCTTCGCCACTCACCTGCTGTCGGCCGGAGGCGACCTCCGGGCGATCCAGGAACTTCTCGGCCACGCCTCGCTTTCCACCACGCAGGCCTACACGGCGGTCGATGCCGCCCGTCTGATGGAAGTCTATGAGAAAGCTCACCCCCGCGCCTGACGCGACCCTGTTGCACGCAGCCGTGTATTCCGCCATCAAGAACCCATGACCCCGCGCCTGAAAGCCCTCTCGGTCCATCTCCTCACTGCCTCCGGCGCGGTCCTGTCGATGTTTGCCATGCTGGCCGCAGTCGAACAGAACTGGAGCCTGATGTTCCTGTGGCTGGTCGTCGCGCTGATTGTTGACGGAGTGGACGGCCCGCTCGCACGCCGCTTTGATGTCCGGAAGAACTGGCCGACCTATGACGGCGTGTTGATGGACCTGATCGTCGACTATCTGACCTATGTCTTCATCCCGGCCTTCGCGCTGTTCAAGTCCGGGCTTCTGCCCGGATGGACCGGCTGGCTTGCCATCATCGTGATCTGCTACGGATCGGTCGTCTACTTTGCCGACACCCGGATGAAGACCAAGGACAAGTCGTTTGCCGGTTTCCCGGCCTGCTGGAACATGGTGGTGCTGGTCCTGTTCGCGACGCAACCCAGCCAGACGGTGATCCTTCTGGTGGTGATCCTTCTCACCGTGACGATGTTCACCAACCTGAAATTCATCCACCCGGTGCGGACAAGCCGGTGGTACGAGATCTCGCTGGCCGTCTGCATCGCCTGGATCGCGCTGGCCGGCTGGGCCGCCTGGTGGGACTTCCAGGAAGGCCCGATTGCCAAATGGCTTCTGGTGCTGACGTCGCTCTATCTCTGCCTCGCCGGGATCGTGCAGCAGATCGTCCCCGAGGGCATCCGTCGGGTGCGATAGGCCAAAAATCCTCAAGCAAGGATTTTGCCAAATTTCTTCTTCAAGAAATTTGACCCCAGCTTACAACCGGGTCAGCATCACCCCGGCGACAATCACCAGCGCCGCCACCGCCTTGTCGCGCGACATCCGCTCGCCAAAGGCCAGCCAGCCGATCAGCACCGCAAACAGGATCGAGGTCTCGCGCAGCGCGGCCACCACCGCGATCGGTGCCAGGGTCATCGCCCCGATCGACACCGCGTAGGCCCCGTAACTTGCCGCCGAGGCGAAAGCCCCCATCCGCCAGGCGCGCCAGTTTCTCGGTATCACGTCCCAGCCCCGCAGGGCCAGCATGCCCAGGGTGAAGAACGTCCCGTCCGCCACGAAAACCCAGGCCACATAGGCCGCAGGCGCGCCCGAGATGCGCGCGCCCATCCCGTCGATCAGCGTGTAGGTCGCCGTCGCACAGGCCGAGCCGACGGCGAAAGGCAGAAGCCTGCGGTCCTCGCCGGCGGTGAACACCCCGCGCGCCATCAACAGGATGCCCGCTGCCAGCACGGCAATCGCAAGATATTCCTGCCGGGTCACCGCATCGGCCAGGAAGGCCGCGCCGAACAGGGCCACGATCATCGGTGCCGCGCCCCGGGCGATGGGGTAGACCCGGCTCAGATCGCCCCGGTCATAGGCATAGGTCAGGAAGAACTTGTAGGCGAAATGGGTAAAGCCCGCCGCGATCACCCAGGGCACCGCCGCCCGATCTATCGCAGGCGTCAGCATGACCACCGCCAGCCCGATCGGCACTTCGACGATCGACAGGATCACCATCCCGCCGACCTTCGACGTCCCCAGCTTGATCAGCGCATTCCACAGCGCATGCAGAAAGGCCGCGCCAAGGACGGCCAGGAAGACGCCAAGGGTCACGGCTCACCTGTCATTGAACTGTCACAGACGGCGTAGGCCGCTGCGCACGGCCACGCAAGCCAAGCCATAGGTCCAGCAAGCCGCATTCGATAGGTGCAGACCGCAGGGCCACACTGCCCAGAGACGGGTGCCTTGCCTCACCGCAACATCCCCGCCACCCGGTCACAGCATGAGCGCGCCCTCGTGGCGCAGCAGCGCCGCCTTCGTTTCTACCCCGCCCGGGGCGGAAAAGCCGCCGAACCAACCGGTCCCGGTGACCCGATGGCAGGGGATGAGGATCGGCAGCGGGTTCGCCCCGCAGGCCTGCCCCACCGCCCGCGCCGGAGCGCCCACCACCCGCGCGATCTGCCCGTAGCTCCGCGTCTCGCCCATCGGGATCGCGGCCATCGCCCGCCGCACGCTTTCGTTCAGGCCCGTGCCCCACTCCAGCGGCAGGTCGAACTGTCCGAGCCGTCCGTCGAAATAGGCCGCCAGTTGTGCCAGCCCCTCGGCCAAAAGCGGGCTTTCGTGCTGCACCTCTGGCAACCGCCAGTCCAGCGCCACCAGACGCCCGTCGTGTTCCACCAGACTGACCGGCCCGAACCGCCCCGTCATGCCGGCGCGGATCATTGCCCGCCCTTGTGCCGCAGGGGCGCAAAGGCTTCGCGCAGCAGCATCGCCATCCCCTCGACTGCCGGAGACGTCCCCCGCGGAGTCCGCCGCAGCACCACCCGGGCGTTGTCGACGGTCGAAAACCCGTCCTCGGCCGTCAGCTCCCGGCATCCCGGCGGGATCGTGCTGCGCGACAGGGGCGCGATCGCCATTCCGTTCGTCACCGCCACCCGGAAGCCGCCCGCCACGTCGCAGGCCCAGGCCGAGCGCCAGTTGATCCCCTGCCGGTCCAGCGACAGCTCCACATAGTCCCGGCTCCATTGCGAGCGGAAATAGACCGCCACCGGCACCGGCCGCCGCAGGTGCTGGGCATGTGCCACCGATGTCACCCAGACCGTCGGGTCGATGCACAGAACCTCGCCCTCCTGCACATAGGCCCAGTCGTAGATCACCCCGAGGTCGATCTCGTCCGCCTCGAGAGCTGCGATCTGTGCCGCCGAATGGTCCACCCGCACCGACACCTGAACGCCCTCGTGGCGTTCGTCGAAGGCGGCGAGAACCCGGGGCAGGACCGTTCCGGAATACTCATCCGGTATCCCCACCCGCACCGGCCCGACCAGGGGCTTTTCCCGCAGCGCGACCGCCGCCTCGTCCAGAAGCGCCACCACGCGACGGGCATAGGGCACCAGTTGCTCGCCCCGGGGGGTCAGGACCACACCCCGCGCCTGCCGGTCGAACAAGGCCTGGCCCAGGCTCTCCTCCAGTCGCTTGACCTGCAGGCTGACCGCGCCTTGCGTGCGGTAAAGCCGCCCGGCCGCTGCCGTGACCGATCCCGCATCGGCCACGGCAAGGAAACTGCGCATCAGGTCACTGTCCAGCGGCTGCATTGCAAATCCATGAGCGAAATTTATGCCACCCATCAAACCTATTCGTTTGTGAAATGTCAAACTCGAACCTATCTTCGGCTCTCAAGCAAAGGAGACCATCATGTTCGCCCGCCTCTTCGCCCTTCTGCAGCTGCGCCGCTCGACCGCGTTCCTGCTGGAACGCGAAGACGATCACCTGCTGGACGACATCGGTCTGACCCGTGACCAGCTGCAAGCCCTGCGCCGCGGCCAAGGCCTCGCCGATGCCCGGGCCCGCACGCTGCGCTTTCATTCGACGCCGACGCCGCGCGGTCTCCCCGTGGGCGCCCAGGCCTGACTCTTCGCCGGGGGACTTGCGCCCCCGGCGAAGTTTTTCCCGACAACCGCCATCCTTTCGGAGATTTTTCTACAAATTCCTGAGAGCATGATGAGGAAAGGCGGACTCCGGTTTTCCGCGTCAATCGCGCGACCACCAAGACTCGAGATCGGGATGATGTTTCCGGCAAACATCATCCCGATCTAGACGTGATCGATCGTTGGCAGCATCCGCCGCAGGATCTTGCCCGAGGCCGATTTCGGGATCGCATCGATGAAGGTGATCGTCCTTGGCAGCTTGTACGGTGCCAGCTGCGCGGCAAGATGCGCCCGGATCGCCCCCTCCTCCGCCCCGTCGGCGGGCACGACAAAAGCCACCGGGACCTCGCCCGCCTCCTCGTCGGGGACGCCCTTGACCGCTGCATCCTTCACCATTGCCGAGGTCAAGAGCGCCGCCTCAACCTCCGCCGGGGCGACCTGGAAGCCCTTGACCTTGATCAGCTCCTTCAGCCGGTCGCGGATGAAGACCCAGCCGTCCGCATCCACCTCGGCCAGATCACCGGTCTTCAGCCAGCCGTCTTCGGTCAGCGTCGCCGCCGTCGCCTCGGGCCGGTTGTGATAGCCCGCCATCACCTGCGGGCCACGCACCCACAGCTCGCCCGGAACGCCGACGCCGACATCCTGCCCGTCCACCACGATCCGGCATTCGGTTGACGGCATCGTCAGCCCGACCGACCCCATCCGGGCCCGCCCGCGCGGAGTGCCATGGCTTACCGGCGACATTTCCGTCATCCCGTAGCCCTGGACCGAGACGCAGCCGATCCGCCGCGCCACGGCCTCGGCGACTTCCCCGCCCAGGGGCGCCGCCCCGGAAAAGAACCGCTCCACGCAGCTCAGGTCGAACTGATCCACCATCGGATGCTTGGCCAGGGCCACCGCGACCGGAGGCGCGCACCACAGGGTCGGCGTCTTGTGCCGCGCGACCAGCGTCAGGAACAGTTCCAGATCGAAGCGCGGCATCGTCACCACACCCGCCCCCGCCGCCAGATGCATGTTCATCAGCACCGTCTGGCCGTAGATGTGGAAGAACGGCAGAAAACCCACCGACCATTCCCCCGGAGTGCAGCCGACAACCGCCAGCAGCTGATCCACGTTGGCCACCAGGTTGCGATGCGTCAGGCGCACGCCCTTGGGCAGGCCCGTGGTGCCCGAGGAATAGGGAAGGACCACCACATCAGCCGCCGCGTCGACGGGCACCTGCCCGGACAACGGCTCGCCCATCAGCGCGGCCAGGGGCCTTGTCCCCTCCGCCTCGCCGATGACGACGATGTCTGCTGCGCCCGCGGCCTTCGCCGTCTCCACGAACGCCGGGATCGTCACCAAGAGCCGCGCCCCGGAATCCGCCAGCTGGTGTGCCACCTCTGGCGGGGTATATGTCGGGTTGATCGTCGTTATCGTCGCCCCGGCATAGGCAATGCCGTGAAAGACCACCGCATATTCCGGCAGGTTGGGCGCGAGGATCGCCACCACATCGCCCTTGCCGATCCCGCCCGCGCGCAGCCCGCCCGCCAGCCGCCGGATGCCCGCCTGCAGCGCCCCCGCCGTCATTTCGCGCCCCGACGGTCCGTCGATCAGCACCACCCGGGCCGGGTCGCCGTCCAGACCGCGGAACACGCGCTCGGTGATGCTTTCGCCGGTCAGCGCGATCGGCGGATGCGGACTCTGATGGATCATGGTCGTCCCCCCCCATTTCGGGCAAGGATACCACGGTTCGCGACGGAAATTTCAGACCGCGGAAATCACCCCAGGGCGTCGTTGCAGCGCCGACACGTTCCGGGATGGCGATGCGTCCCCACGTCTGGCAGCACGCGCCAGCAGCGCTCGCATTTTTCGCCATCGGCCGTCTCGAAGACCACGCCCACGCCTGGCACTTCCGGCAGCCGGAAGGCCTCTTGCGGCTCCGGGTCGGCGGTCAGGCTGATGCCGCTGGTAATGCAGGTATCGGCGAAATCCACCGTTCGCAGCGCCGCCAGCATGGCACTGTCCTCCACATGAACCACCGGCGCTGCCTCCAGACTGGAGCCTATCACCTTCGCCGTCCGCTGCACCTCCAGCGCCCCGGTGACCACCCGACGCACGTCGCGGATCGTTTCCCACTTCGCCGCCAGCGCGTCATCGCGCCATTCCGTCGGCGTCACCGGGAAATCGACCAGATGGACCGAGGATGCCTCGCCCGGGAATCGCTCCAGCCAGACCTCCTCCATGGTGAAGACGAGGACGGGGGCCAGCCAGGTCGTCAGCCGGTGGAACAACAGGTCCAGCACCGTGCGGCAGGCGCGCCGCCGCAGACTATCGGCGGCGTCGCAGTACAGCGCGTCCTTGCGGATGTCGAAATAGACCGCCGACAGGTCCGTGGTGCAGAAGGCAAAGAGCTTCTGGAACACCCCCTGGAAGTCATATTTCGCATAGCCCTCGCGCACTTCGGCATCGAGTTCGCCGAGGCGATGCAGCACCCACCGCTCCAGCTCCGGCATCTGCGCGTGGTCCACCCGCTCCGCCTCGCTGAACCCGGCCAGCGCGCCCAGCATATACCGCATGGTGTTGCGCAGGCGGCGGTAGCTGTCGGCGACCCCTTTCAGGATCTCCTTCCCGATCCGCAGGTCCACGGTGTAGTCCGACTGCGCCACCCAAAGCCGCAGGATATCGGCACCATACTCGCCGATGACTTCCTGAGGCGCCGTGGTGTTGCCAAGCGACTTGGACATCTTCATGCCCTTCTCGTCCAGCGTGAACCCGTGGGTCAGCACCCCCCGGTAAGGCGCGCGGCCCTTGGTCCCGCAGGCCTGCAACATGCTGGAGTGGAACCACCCGCGATGCTGGTCGGTCCCCTCCAGATACAGGTCCGCCAGCCCGTCCGGCGACCCGTCCTCGCGGTCGCGCAAGACGAAGGCATGGGTCGAGCCAGAGTCGAACCAGACATCCAGCACATCGAAGACCTGTTCATAATCGGACGGGTTCACGATGCCGTCGAGCACCCGCTCCTTGAATCCTTGCACATACCAGACATCGGCCCCTTCCGCCTCGAACGCCGCCTTGATCCGCGCGTTGACCTCCGCGTTGCGGAGCACAAAGTCCGGCGCATCCGGCCGCGCCCCTTTCTTGACGAAACAGGTCAGCGGCACCCCCCAGGCGCGCTGGCGCGACAGCACCCAGTCGGGCCGCGCCTCGATCATCGAGTGCAGGCGATTGCGTCCGGTCGAGGGCGTCCACTCCACCAGTTGATTGATCGAGTTCAGCGCGCGGCTGCGGATCGTCTGACCATAGGTCGACATCCCGTCGTCCAGCACCTTGTCGATGGCCACAAACCACTGCGGCGTGTTGCGGTAGATCACCGGAGCCTTCGACCGCCAGGAATGCGGATAGGAATGCTTCAGCTTCGCCTTGGCAAACAGCGCGCCGGAATACGCAAGTTGCTTGATGACCGAAACGTTCGCCGGCCCCTCCTTGCCATCCGGGGTGATGATGTGCTGCCCGCCAAACAGCGGCAGATCAGGCCGGTATCTGCCATCCGGCTCGACGTTGTAAGTCATCGGCAGCCCGAACTTCACGCCCAACTGATAGTCGTCATCCCCGTGCGAAGGGGCCGTATGCACGAACCCCGTCCCCGCATCATCGGTGACATGCTCGCCGGGCAGCATGGGGACGTCGTAGTCCCACTCCCCATTCCCGCCCTCGATGCCGCGGAAGGGATGCGCCAGCACCAAGCTGCGCAACTCATCGCCCGGCACATCGGCCAGCCGCCGCCACATCCCCTCGGCCAGCTTCGCCCCGGCCAGCACGCCAGCGGCCAGCTTGTCGGCCAGGATATAGCGCATACCGATGGTCGCCGCGCTGTCCTCGGGTCGCCCGATCACTTCATAGCAGCCGTAAGAGATCTCCGGGTTGTAGGCCACCGCCCGGTTCTGCGGAATTGTCCAGGGCGTCGTGGTCCAGATCACCACACGGGCTTTCATATTGGCCCAAATATCCCCGCCGGAGGCTTCCGACCGTTCGACCGGGAACGCCACCCAAACCTGATGGCTCACATGATCATGATACTCCACCTCCGCCTCGGCCAGCGCGGTCTTCTCCACCGGCGACCACATCACCGGCTTCGACCCCTGATACAGCGACCCGTTCATCACGAACTTCATGAACTCGTCCGCGATCACCGCCTCGGCGTGGTAGTCCATCGTGAGGTATGGCCGGTCCCACTTCCCCGTGACCCCCAGCCGCTTGAACTCCTCGCGCTGGACGTCGATCCAGCCCTCGGCGAACGACCGGCACTCGCGGCGGAAATCCACCACATCCACGTCGTCCTTGTTCAGCCCCTTCGCCCGGTACTGCTCCTCGATCTTCCACTCGATCGGCAACCCGTGGCAGTCCCAGCCCGGCACATAGCGCGCATCGCGGCCCATCATCTGCTGCGACCGCACCACCATGTCCTTCAACACCTTGTTCAGCGCGTGGCCGATGTGCAGGTGCCCGTTGGCATAGGGCGGGCCGTCATGCAGCACGAAGGGCACCCGACCCGCCGAGCGTTCCCGCAGCCGGTCATAGACCCCGATCCGCTCCCACCGCGCCAGCCAGTCCGGCTCGCGCTGCGGCAGACCCGCCCGCATCGGGAAAGCGGTCTCGGGCAGAAACACGGTATCGCGATAGTCAACGGCAGGGGCAGCAGTGTCGGCGCACATGGAAAGCGGTCCTAATGATCAGCGGCAGGGCGGCACCGGGCTCTTCCGGCGGCCAGTGGCAAGTCGACAAACCCGGCCGGGCCTCAGCCCGCCGGGCCGGTAATTCGCAACGGAATGACACGGACTGTCTGCATGCGCGGCCTTATAGCCAATGGCCCGGCGTCGGTCCAGAGCGGCTCGGACAGCCCCCGCCTTTCCCATCGACAAATATCCTCGGGGGGTTTGGGGGGCGAAGCGCCCCCATCGCACGAGGAGGAGGGCGCAAGTCCCGACGACGAGACAGAAGGTGCGCGCATCCGCGCTCGATTTCCAAACCGCCCGCGCCGGGATCGCCGTTCATCGCCATGGTTTCCAGAACCTTGCCTGCCCACAACCAACCCACTGATTTCTTTCGGGCTGCGGGCCTCGCCCACCGTGGACAGCCCTCGACAAACGGCCCCCGGCCTGCCATCCTGATCTGATGAAGCTCCCGTCTCTCAACGTCCTTGGTCAGCCGCTTGAAGCCTGCTCCACCGACCCGGTGACCGGCTTTTTCCGTGACGGCTGCTGCAACACCGGCCCCATGGACCGCGGCCTGCACACCGTCTGCGCCCTGATGACGGCCGAGTTTCTGGCCCTGTCGAAATACCTCGGCAACGATCTTTCCACTCCCCGGCCCGAATACGGCTTCAAGGGCTTGAAGCCGGGTGACCAGTGGTGCCTCTGCGCCAGCCGGTTCCTGCAGGCGCACGAGGAAGGCGCGGCCCCCAAGGTTCGCCTTTCGGCCACGCACCAGGCCACCCTCGTCGTGGTGCCCCTGGATGTGCTGCAAACCCATGCGGCCGACAGACGCCGGGACTACTTGACCGCAAGCGGAACCTGCGCGGCGACTTCCGGCATCGGGCGGATCGACCCGTCGTCCCGCATCAGATCCTCGATGAACAGCGACAGAAGCTGCGGCCGCCCGGTCACCCCGGCCTTGCGGTAGATCGCGTTGGTCTGCGCCTTGACCGTGCCTTCGCTGGTGGATCGCAGGATTGCGATCTCGGCGGTCGACAGGCCCTTGATCGCGAACAGCGCCACGTCCTTCTCGGACGGAGTCAGACCCCATTCCCCGAACCTCTCCTGCAAGAGGTCGGCAAAGGCGCCCGAAGCCCTGCGCAACTGCTCTTCGGCCCGGTATTGCTCGCGCAGCGCCCGCCACAGCATAAGCCCCCCGACCACGACCCCGAGGACCAGCCCCACCGCAGCCGCGATCTCTGTCACCTCGCGCATTTTCCAACTGATCGGGGTGCTGCGAAGCCCGAGGACCGAGGACAGGATGTCGGACACGAAAAAGAAGGCGGCGACCGCCTGAATGACAAAGATCGCGATGTAGGGGGCCGCGCGCTTCACGCCTTGATCCGCAGCGACGACGACCGATCAGTCGCGTTCATTGCCGTCGCCCCCGCCGCCGCCGCTGCCGCCCCCGTCGCCCCCGCCGCTGCCCGAACCGCCATTGTCTTCCGTGCCGCCATGAGTGCCATCATCTTTGCCGTCATCCCCGCCATTCCGGCCGCCGCGATCATCAACGATCGTCAACCCGTCGTCGCCATTTTCGGGCATCCAGAGGTCGCGCAGGATCTCGCCCGTGTTCGGGTTGACGATGATCTCTCGCTGCCCATCCTTGCGCAGCGCAGTGATCCGCACCCGACCAAGAAGCGTCCGTTCCTGCACGATGCCGTTGAAGCCGAGGTTCTTCAACTGCCCGACGATGCTTTCGACAACGCTTTCCGCCATCGCGGGGGTTCCGATGGCGAGACCTGTGGCAACTCCGAAGAGGAACGCGCGCCGTTTCATCTTGAGATCCCGATCCTGGCCAGGGGGACTATGGTCCAAGCCGAAAGCCCCGGCAAGACCGGGGCTTCCGTGCGTTTCACAGGCGTCGCCCGGTCGTCGGTCCAGCTTCAGTCATTGCCGTCGCCGCCGCCCTTGCCGCCGCCGTCGCCATCGCCGCTGCCGTCGCCCTTGCCGCCGCCGTCGCCGCTGCCGCCTCTGTCGCCGTCGTCGCCCCTGTCACCCCGGTCACCCTTGTCGCCATCATCGCCCTGGTCATCTTTTTGACCATCGCCATCATCCTTGTGATCGCCGTCCTCGCTGCGGGTATCGCCATTGAAATCCCGGTCGACGGTAACGACCTCCTTGCCGGTCCGCCCGGCATAATCGGCTTCTGCGGCTGACTGGTCCTGGGTGACGATCTCCTGGGTCGCGTTGTCATAGATGACTTCGACCTTGAGGTCGCCCTTGATTGCTTCGACCTTGGTCTGCGTCGGTCCGACCTTCACGTCCACGAAAGTGTAGCCCTGGCTCAGATAGTCGTCGGCAAGCGCGTTGCCGTCGATGGCGGCAAAGGCCGCACCTGTCGTCAGCAGGGTCGCGGCGGTGTAGCACAGAAGCCTGGTTCTCAGTTTCATCGGGATCTCCCTTGGTTGCTGGTCCTGCTCGTCCCGTGGCGATCGCCGCGGTCAACAGCACAGGCGCAGGAAAGCCCGAATGTTTGCCGCGGGCCATTGACCCAGGGTTTAGCACCCCGGCCTTACGTCCCGGGTTTGCACGCATAAACCCGAGTTTAGGCCGAAGCCCGCGATTCCGGCGCGCGGCCCTGCCCGGCCCCGGGTGCTGGAAGGCCGGGACGGATCGGCGTGAAAAGGGGCCCGTGGCCTGGTGCCGCGGACCCCGGAGTGGTCGCATGTCTGGATGCGGTCACACCTTCATCGTCACGCCCAGGTGCTTGGCCACCGTGAAGATGTCCTTGTCGCCGCGACCGCACATGTTCATCACGATGATCTGGTCCTTTGCCAGGGTCGGGGCCAGCTTCATCACCTGGGCTAGGGCATGGCTTGGCTCCAGCGCCGGGATGATTCCCTCCAGCCGGCAGCACAGCTGGAACGCCTCCAGCGCCTCGGCATCGGTGATGCTGACATATTCCGCCCGGCCGACGTCATGCAGCCAGGAATGTTCCGGGCCGATTCCGGGGTAATCCAGACCCGCGCTGATCGAGAACCCTTCCAGGATCTGCCCATCGGCATCCTGCAACAGGTAGGTCCGGTTGCCATGCAGCACGCCGGGACGACCGCCGGTCAGACTGGCGCAATGCTCCATCCGGTCGTCGACGCCCTTGCCGCCGGCCTCGACGCCGACGATCCGCACCGAAGGGTCGTCGAGGAAGGGATGGAACAGCCCCATCGCGTTCGACCCGCCGCCGATGGCCGCGACCAGAACGTCGGGCAGACGGCCCTCACCCTCCTGCTCGGCCAGTTGCCAGCGCACTTCCTTGCCGATGATCGACTGGAAATCCCGCACCATCGCCGGATAGGGATGCGGACCGGCCACCGTGCCGATGCAATAGAACGTGTCGCGCACGTTGGTCACCCAATCGCGCAGCGCGTCGTTCATCGCGTCCTTCAGGGTGCCCCTGCCGCTCGTCACCGGAATGACCTCGGCCCCCAGCAGCTTCATGCGGAACACATTCGGAGCTTGCCGTTCCACGTCATGCGCACCCATGTAGACCACGCATTTCAAACCGAACTTGGCGCAGACCGTGGCCGTCGCCACCCCGTGCTGACCCGCCCCGGTTTCCGCAATGATCCGGGTCTTGCCCATCCGCCGCGCAAGGATGATCTGGCCCAGGACGTTGTTGATCTTGTGCGCGCCGGTATGGTTCAGCTCGTCACGCTTCATGTAGACCTTGGCACCGCCCAGGTGTTCCGTCAGCCGCGGCGCGAAATAGAGGGGGCTGGGGCGGCCGACGTAGTGCTTCCAGAGATCGTCCATCTCGGCCCAGAAGCTCGGGTCGGTTTTGGCGTGGTCATAGCGCGCCTCCAGCTCCAGGATCAGCGGCATCAGCGTCTCGCTGACGAACCGCCCGCCGAACATGCCGAACCGGCCCTGTTCGTCCGGTCCCGTCATGAAGCTGTTCAACCCGTCTTCGGCCATGGTTTCCCCCCGGTTATCCTGTCGGATGTAGCGTCATTGGCGCGGCGGGAAAAGGGGCGGCTTAGCGCAGGATCGGCACGCCCGCGCGCGCACCCTGCGCCGCTTCGACAAAGGCCGCGATCCGACCCGCGTCCTTCACCCCCGGCGCGGTTTCCACGCCCGATGCCACATCGACCTGCCGCGCGCCCGTCAGCCGGACCGCCTGCGCCACGTTGTCCGGCGTCAGCCCGCCGGCCAGCATCCAGGGGCGCAGCCACTTGCGCCCGACCAGAAGCCGCCAGTCGAAGGTCAGCCCGTTGCCCCCCGGCAGAACCGCGTCATCGGGGGCCTTGGCATCGATCAGGATCTGGTCGGCCACCAGCGAGAAATCCATGAGCGGCGCAAGGTCCGCCGCCGTCGCCACGCCGATCACCTTCATCACCGGCAGACCGTAACGCGCCCTGACCTCGGCCACCCGGTCGGGGGTTTCGTGGCCATGCAGCTGCAGCATGTCCAGCGGCACCTCGGCCATGATGGCGTCCAGCGCGGCATCATCCGCGTCCACGACCAGCGCCACCTTGCACAACCCGTCCGGAGCGGTCAGCGCCAGCGCGCGCGCCTGGGCAGGCGTCACATGGCGCGGCGACTTGCGAAAAAAGTTGAACCCGGCATAGGCCGCCCCCGCCGCTGCCACCGCCGCGACATCGCCCGGCGTCTTCAGCCCGCAGATCTTGACCCGCACATCCCGCATCACCGCTTTTCCAAGAGCGCCAGAACCTCGTCCCTTGGCGGGACCGAGGTGGAATCCTTCAGGACCGCAAGCTCGCGTTCCAGCCGCGCGACCTCGCGCGACTTCTGGCTGGCGGTGGCACGGTGGCCATGCTCGCGGAACCATTCCAAGACGAACCCGATCAGCACGCCCGCGATGATGCCGCCGAAGATGACCAGGAACAGCGGCAATTCCATCGCCCAGGTCAGGCCGGTCAGGGACGCCAGGTCCTCGGGCAAGAGCCGCACTGCAACCGGCGCGCGGTTGGCAAGCGCCACCGTCAGCAGGGAAAGGCCGACGAGGCCGATGAAGATCAGACGAAGGTAACGGATCATGTGCCTCATTGCCCCAGGGGTTCGGGGACAATATCGGCCCGAACCGGGCCGGGCGCAACCCGATGCGGGTTACTTGCCGTTCAGCCGGTCGCGCAGCAGCTTGCCAGTCTTGAAGAACGGCACCTTCTTGTCATCGACCTTCACCGCCTCGCCGGTGCGGGGATTGCGGCCGACCCGGGCGTCCCGCGCCTTGACCGAGAAAGCCCCGAAACCGCGCAGCTCGACCCGGTCGCCCTTGGCCAAGGCCTCGATGATTTCCTCAAAGACCGTGTTCACGATCCGCTCGACATGCCGCTGGGTCAGGTGCGGGTTCTCATCCGCGATCTTCTGGATCAGTTCCGAACGGATCATCCGTAGTCCCCCCTGTGGTTCGGCCCCTGGCAGCGACCGCCACGCTGTTGTTCTGGCGCGACTATAGCGGCAGGATTTGTCTTGGGGCAAATGAAAACCGGGACTTGGCGCAAAGGAAAAGGCCCCGCTTGTGGCGGGGCCTTTTCGTTCAATCGCAGGTGTCGTCGTCCCGCGACTAGCTGCGGTCCTTCAGCGCCGCGCCCAGGATGTCGCCCAGGCTGGCACCCGAATCGGACGAACCATACTGTTCGACGGCTTCCTTCTCTTCGGCGATCTCGCGCGCCTTGATCGACAGACCCAGCTTGCGGGTCTTCGGGTCGATGTTGGTCACGCGGACGTCGACATGGTCGCCCACCTGGAACCGCTCCGGCCGCTGGTCGGCGCGGTCGCGCGACAGGTCCGACCGGCGGATGAAGGACTTCTGGTTGTTGTATTCAACCTCGATCCCGCCATCCTCGATCGCGGTCACGGTGACGGTGATGATCGCCCCCCGCTTCACGCCATCGACGGCATCGGTGAAGGTATCGTCGCCCAAGGCCTTGACCGACAGGCTGATGCGCTCCTTCTCGACATCCACTTCGGTGACGGCGGCCTTGACCGTGTCACCCTTGCGGTAGTTCTGGATCGCCTCTTCGCCGCGCTGGTCCCAGGACAGGTCCGAAAGGTGGACCATGCCGTCGATGTCGTTGTCGAGGCCGACGAACAGACCGAATTCGGTGATGTTCTTGACTTCGCCCTCGATGGCCGACCCGACCGGGTGGTTCTCTGCGAAGACCTCCCACGGGTTGCGCTGGGTCTGCTTCAGGCCAAGCGAAACGCGACGCTTGGCGCTGTCGATCTCCAGCACCATGACGTCAACCTCTTGCGAGGTCGAGACGATCTTGCCGGGATGCACGTTCTTCTTGGTCCAGGACATCTCGCTGACGTGAACCAGCCCCTCGACCCCCGCTTCCAGCTCCACGAAGGCGCCGTAATCGGTGATGTTCGTCACGCGGCCCTTGTGGACCGTGCCGATGGCATACATCTTTTCGACGGCATCCCACGGATCGGACTGCAGCTGCTTCATGCCCAGCGAAATACGGTGGGTTTCCTTGTTGATCTTGATGACCTGCACCTTGACGGTCTCGCCGATCGACAGGATTTCCGACGGATGGTTGACGCGGCGCCAGGCCATGTCGGTGACATGGAGAAGGCCGTCCACACCGCCGAGGTCGACGAAGGCGCCGTATTCGGTGATGTTCTTCACGACGCCGTCGACCGTCTGGCCTTCGGTCAGGTTGCCGATGACTTCGGCGCGCTGTTCGGCGCGGCTTTCTTCCAGGATCGCACGGCGCGACACGACGATGTTGCCACGGCGACGGTCCATCTTCAGGATCTGGAACGGCTGCTTCATGCCCATCAAGGGGCCGGCATCGCGCACCGGGCGCACGTCGACCTGCGAACCGGGCAGGAACGCCACGGCGCCGCCAAGGTCCACCGTAAAGCCACCCTTGACCCGGCCGAAGATCGCGCCATCGACGCGCTGCTCGGCGGCATAGGCCTTTTCCAGGCGGTCCCAGGCTTCTTCGCGCTTGGCTTTCTCGCGGCTGATCTGGGCTTCGCCACGGGCGTTCTCCACGCGGTCCAGATAAACCTCGACAGTGTCGCCCACGTTGATGTTGGGCTGCTCACCGGGGTTGGCGAATTCCTTCAGGTCGATGCGGCCTTCCATCTTGTAGCCGACATCGATGATGGCCTGGCCCGCCTCGATGGCGATGACCCGGCCCTTTACGACAGTGCCCTCTTCGGGGGTGTCGATCTCGAAGCTTTCCTTCAACAGGGCTTCGAAGTCTTCCATGCTTGCTTTAGCGCACATATAGATCAGTTTCCTTTTCACGTGTTTTCACTGGCCATGCGGTTGGCTCCGCCGGTCTTCTCCCCGAAAGAAAACGGCAGCCCCCCGGCAAACCGGCGGCTCTGGCAGTCTTCAGGATGCCCGGCCTATAGCCCCATCGGCCCTGCGAGGCAAGGGAAAGCCGCCCCTCAGGTCCGCTTGGCGAAACGCCGCGCAACCACCGCGCAGGCAGCCTCGACCGCCTCGTCGGTTCCCATCGCACTGGTGTCGATCACCACCGCATCCCAGGCGGCCTGCAACGGCGCATCCGCGCGTTCCATGTCGCGGGCATCGCGCTCTTTCACCTCGGCCAGCACCCGCCCCGCATCGCCACCGACCTCCAGCCAGCGCCGGTGGGCGCGGACTTCGGGGCTGGCGGTGACGAAAAGCTTCACCTCGGCTTCGGGACAAATCACCGTGCCGATGTCGCGCCCGTCCAGAACCGCGCCGCCCTCCGACCGGGCAACGCGGCGCTGGAAGTCGACCAGCGCCGCACGCACCTCGGGCAGGGCTGCAACCCGACTGGCGGCCCGACCGGCCTCCAGCGTCCGCAGATCGCCGCGTTGCAGGTCCTCCGGCGTGAGATGACGGGCCGCCTCGACGGGATCGCCGCCCGCCACCGCCACCGCCCGGTACAAAAGCCCCGTATCCAGATGCCGGAACCCGAAACGGTCGGCGACCGCACGGCCGATCGTGCCCTTGCCCGCCGCCGCAGGCCCGTCGATTGCCACCGTGAAGATCATGGTTCCGCGCGCCGTGCTCCTTGCACCCCGGTTCGGATGACTGCAGCCGGAGTATTTGGAAACGGGCTAGCCGGGAAGAGGAAAGTGATGCCAGGATGCGCCCCCTGCCTTTTGCGCCCCCTGCCTTTTGCGCCCCCGGCCCGTTGCGCCCCCGACCCGTTGCGCATCGACCCGACTGGACATCCAACATGTTGAAATCGCAGGCGGCCCGTCGGGACAGCAGCACCGCTTGCCTGGTGTTTCCACTTGGATTCGCCACCTGATTGTGCCAACATCCGCAGGCGACGTTATCTTTTCGACCACTGTCTCCGACCATCGGCCACAGCAATCGACACTAAGCTGACGGGGCCAAACCGCCGCATTCCGCGGGCGGTACGACAGACAGGAGAGTTCACGATGGCCAAGGGCACCGTGAAATGGTTCAATGAAACCAAAGGCTACGGCTTCATCGCCCCGGAAGGCGGCAGGAAGGACGTGTTCGTTCACATCACCGCGCTGGAACGTGCGGGCCTGCGCAGCCTGAAAGACGGCCAGCCGGTCACCTTCGACATCGAAGCCGGGCGCGACGGGCGCGAATCCGCGACCAACCTGGCACTGGCGTAACGCCGGGCGGGGGCGGTCAGCCGCCCCCGATCCCCCTTCAGTTCATCGTGACCGCTGCCCTGTCGCGCAGCACATGGTCAAAGCCGATGCGGAAACTGGCGTCGGACACATCCTCGGGCAGGCAGACCGCCGTGCGGCGACCCAGGGGATAGACCGGCACGTCGAACTCGCGGCTGACCAGCATCACCCGCATCTTTGCATCCCCGGCGATCAGCGCCGCGATCGCCTGCTCCGCCCCGGCGATGCCGCCGAAGCCGTCGCACTCCATCACGAAGAGATCATAGCCGAAGCGGTCGCTCAAAACCGCCCGAACCGCCTCCCCAAGATCGCTCCGGGTGTCGACGAGGCTGCCGTAATCGGCAAGACGCAGCCCTGCCCGGCTTTCGGCCTGATCCGTCAACAGCAACACCCGCACACCCAGAGTGTGCGGGGAAAACGTCTGCCGATTGGTCTGACCAAATGTCCGCACGCGCACTCCTCCACTCTCTTATGTCAGTCTCGTCAAACAATGCGGAGAGCATTTGCCCGAAAAAAGGAAACTTGCAGGAAAATCGACAGCCGCACCGCCACATTCGTGCCAGAGTTGCCGACCCGACGGGCCAACATTCTGTTCAAGTTGTAAGTTTCACCCTTTGCCCGGCTGGGAAACCGGTCGCAACGCTGTTAACCTATTCTTGACGAAAAAGCAGCCCTTCTTTGCGGCAGCGCGTGATTCGAAGCGAGGCACAGCGATGAACCGTCATGTGAACGTGACAGATCTCGACCTTCGGCAGGACCTTGCGGCAGCCTTTCGCTGGACCGCCCGGCTTGACCTGCACGAAGCGGTCGCCAACCATTTCTCGCTGGCGGTGAACCCGACGGGCACGCGGTTCCTGATCAATCCGAACGGTCGGCATTTCAGCCGGATCACCGCGTCCTCGCTGGTCGAGATCGACGCGACCGACCCGGCCACCATGTCCCGTCCCGACGCGCCGGACCCGACGGCCTGGGGACTTCACGGCGCGATCCACCGCGCCTGCCCCCATGCGCGGTGCGTGATGCATGTCCATTCGGCGCATGCGACCGTCCTGGCCAGCCTTGCCGACTCGCGCCTGCCCGCCATCGACCAGAACAGCGCGATGTTCTTCGACCGCCATGTGGTGGATGATCACTACGGCGGCATGGCCTTCGAGGCGGAAGGCGCGCGCTGCGCGTCGCTGTTGTCCGACCCGAAGCTCGTCGCGATGGTGATGGGCAACCACGGCGTCCTGGTCATCGGTCGCACGGTGGCCGAGGCGTTCAACCGGCTGTATTATTTCGAACGCGCCGCCGAAACCTACATCCGTGCCTTGCAGACCGGCCGTCCGCTGCGGATTCTGCCCGATGCGGTCGCCGAGAAGACCGCGCAGGAATGGGAGGCCTATCCCGGTTTCGCCGAGGCCCATCTGCGCGAGCTGCGTGCGATCCTGGATGCCGAAGACCCGGCCTACGCTGCCTAGACCCGCCACGTCTTCCGTCGAAGACCGGGGGTTCGCGCATCGTTCCGAAATTCGGCTTCGCTTTTGGCTGCCTCCATTCTAGATCAGGGACAAAGGGAGTCGCGCCATGCTGTCCGATCCGCTGTTCATCGTCGCCGTCATCGCCTGTCTCGTCGTGCTTGGCATCCTGCTGTTCGGCATTGGCACCTTCGCCAAGGGTGGCGAGTTCAACAAGCGCAACGCCAACAAGATCATGCGCTGGAGGCTCGGCATGCAGTTTGTGGCGGTGGTGCTGCTCGTCACCTTCGCCTGGCTGCAAAGCCGCGCATGAAGCCGGGAAAGCAGTAATCATGGTCGTCCTGTCGAAGATCTACACCAAGACCGGCGATGCCGGGGAAACCGCGCTGGGGAACGGCGCACGGGTGGCCAAGCACTCCGTCCGCGTCAGCGCCTACGGCACGGTGGACGAGACCAACGCGACCGTCGGCCTTGCCCGGCTGCATGCGACCGGCGACATGGCGGACGCGCTGAAGCGCATCTCGAACGACCTGTTCGACCTTGGGGCCGACCTTTGCACGCCCGACCGGCACCTTGACGCCACGCTGTCCTACACGCCGCTGCGGATGATCGAGGGCCAGGTCACCCGGCTGGAACGCGAGATCGACGCGATGAACGAACGCCTCACGCCTTTGCGCAGCTTCATCCTGCCGGGCGGGTCGGCCCTTGCCGCCCAGCTTCACCTCTGCCGCACCGTCTGCCGCCGGGCCGAGCGGCTGGTGGTCGAAGCCGCAACGATGGAGGACGTGAACCCCGAGGCGGTGCGCTACCTCAACCGCCTCAGCGACTGGTTCTTCGTCGCCGGCCGCATCGCCAACACCGACGGCAAGGATGACGTGCTCTGGGTGCCCGGCCTGACGCGCTGACGGCGCATCGTAACCAAAATTTTGCGCCGGGAAATTCTGGTCGCTCCAGCTTGCGTCAGCCCTGATCGCCGCCCGCGATCAAAACGCGGCGTCGCGTCGCGGAAACCTGTCGCATTTGCTCTGTTGCGACGCCTTACGTTCCGGTAACAGGCGGGCGAGAGCTTGTGCGGCCTCTGCGGGGCCAACGTCGGATGAGGAGTGCGGCCATGAAGGTGCTGGTCCCGGTCAAGCGGGTGATCGACTACAACGTGAAGGTGCGCGTCAAGGCGGACGGGTCGGGCGTCGACCTTGCCAACGTGAAGATGTCGATGAACCCCTTCGACGAGATCGCCGTGGAAGAGGCGATCCGCCTGAAGGAAAAGGGCATCGCGACCGAGGTCGTCGTCGTCTCCATCGGCGTCAGGCAGGCGCAGGAAACCCTGCGCAACGCTTTGGCGATGGGCGCCGACCGCGCCATCCTGATCGAGGCGACCGACAACGTTCATGTGGACATCGAGCCCCTGGCCGTGGCGAAACTGCTGGCCGCCGTGGTCAAGGAAGAGGCTCCGGGCCTGGTCCTCTGCGGCAAGCAGGCCATCGACAACGACATGAACGCCACCGGCCAGATGCTGGCCGCCCTTCTGGGCTGGTCGCAGGCGACCTTCGCCTCGGAAGTTGCGATCGAGGGCGACCACGCCCGCGTCACCCGCGAGGTGGATGGCGGTCTGCAGACCATCACCGTCAAGCTGCCGACGATCATCACCGTGGATCTGCGCCTGAACGAGCCGCGCTATGCCTCCCTCCCGAACATCATGAAGGCCAAGGCCAAGCCGCTGGCGATCAAGACCCCGGCCGACTATGGCGTGGACGTCTCGCCGCGCCTTTCCGTGGTGAAGACCGTGGAACCGGCAGGTCGCAAGGCGGGCGTCAAGGTGGCGTCCGTCGCCGAACTGATCGCGAAACTCAAAGACGAAGCGGGGGTGCTGTAAGATGGCCGTTCTTCTTCTTGCGGACGTTGTCGACGGGAAACTGGCGACCGACCAGGTCGCCAAGACCCTGACGGCGGTGAAATCCCTGGGCCCGGTGACGGTGCTGGTCGCGGGCATGGGCGGTGACGCTGCGGCGGCCGAGGCGGCGACGCTGGACGGCGTCAGCAAGGTGCTGTTTGCCGATGACCACGCCTATTGCCACGGGATGACCGAACCCACCGCTGCGCTGGTGGTGTCACTGGCCGGCGGCTACGAGCATATCGTCGCCGCCTCGGGTGCGCTGTCGAAATCGGTGCTGCCGCGCGTGGCCGCGCTCCTCGACGTGATGGTGATCTCGGAAGTCCTCGCCGTGCATGACGCCGCGACCTTCGACCGGCCGATCTATGCCGGAAACGCGATCCAGACGGTGAAATCCGCGGACGCGAAGAAGGTGATGACCATCCGCACCGCGACCTTCGACGCCGCCGGCAAAGGTGGGTCTGCGCCGGTCGAGAAAGTCTCGGCCTCGGTCGATGGGTCGATGTCGGCCTGGGTCGAGGACAAGGTGGCCTCCTCCGACCGGCCCGAACTGACCTCGGCCGGAATCGTCGTTTCTGGCGGGCGCGGCGTGGGCAGCCAGGCCGACTTTGCACTGATCGAAAAGCTGGCCGACAAGCTGAACGCCGCCGTCGGTGCCAGCCGCGCCGCCGTGGACAGCGGCTATGCGCCGAACGACTGGCAGGTCGGGCAGACCGGCAAGGTCGTGGCACCGGACCTCTATGTCGCGGTCGGCATCTCGGGTGCGATCCAGCACCTTGCGGGGATGAAGGATTCCAAGGTCATCGTCGCGATCAACAAGGACGAAGAGGCGCCGATCTTCCAGGTCGCCGACTATGGTCTTGTCGCCGACCTTTTCACCGCTGTCCCGGAACTGATCGAGAAGCTGTAAGGCAAGCTGGGCAGCAGTGCCCACCCTGCGACGGGGTCACCGCAAGGTGGCCCCGTTTTCGCTGGCGGCCAGCCGCGCGATCTCGGGGGCCAGCCGCGCGGCGACCTCCAGATGGATCGCGGCCCCCGGCAGCGCCCTGGCCTGCTGCATTTCGGTCTCGGGGAAATGCATCCCGGCCGGGCCTTCGCTTTGCGCCGCCGGCGAGGGCACGACCTTGATCAAATCTCCGCCCATGCCCTGCAGCGCGGCAATCATGCGGCGATCCACCAGCGGCGGGCCGAACCCCGGACCCAGCCGGTCGGCTGTCGGCGGAGGCGGCGCCTCGGCCAGCCACAAGAGCGCGCGGCGGGTCGGCAGCGCGGCCAGAAGCGCAACCATCCGCTGCAGCCAGGTCGCTTGCAGCACCCCCAGCACCCTGTCGAAGCGCAGCGGGTCGGTGCGTTGCAGCACCATCAGAAGGTGGCGGGTGAAGTGAATCTCGGTGAAATCGACGTCCGGGTATAGATCGCGCAGGGCCGGTGTCGCCGCGAGAAACCGGTCATTCCGGCGGCTGTGTACGGTGTAAAGCGGGTTGGTCAGCGTCTCGGCCCCGGTGATCTGCACGACGGCGACGCGGGCCTTGCCGGCAATTTCCAGGGTCGCGGGGTCGCCAAGATACAGGTCCGGCCCCGCATTCAGCGCCGCAAGATTGGCCACCGGCAGGCCAAGCGCCTGTTCCAGCAGCGCCGGATAGGGCTGCGCCACATACTTCCCGAAACTCGCCGACCCGCCCAGGATCGCAACGTATGGCTGCGTCAGGTCGCGTTTCGGCCCCCGGAACATCGCCTTTGACGCGCCATAACGGCACGGAGAATAGTCGAGCGCCCCCGCGCCCGCGTCCATAAGCATCATCACCCCACCCGATTGCAGTCTACCCAAGGCAAAGTCTGGCCGAGAGTGGTTGCCGAAGGGCTAAAATCGGGCGGTTGCGTAAAAGGCCCGGCATTTTGCCCATCCTTGCGCGGGCCGGATGCGCCGGGCATAAGCGAAAGCGCAAGATGGAGGTCGCGCGATGAAGATCAAGCTGGTTGGCGTCGTCGGTGCCGGGCAGATGGGCAACGGCATCGCCCATGTCTTCGCGCTGGCCGGCTTTCAGGTGCTGATGACCGACATCTCCGAGGAGAGCCTGACGAAGGCGCTGGCGACCATCGAGCGGAACATCGAGCGCCAGGTCTCACGCGGCAAGGTCATGCCCGCCGACAAGCGCGCGGCGCTGGAGCGGATCAGGACCACGCTGAAACTGTCCGACCTTGGCCAGTGCGACCTGATCATCGAGGCCGCGACCGAACGCGAGACGGTCAAGCAGGCGATCTTCGAGGATCTCCTGCCCCACCTGAAGCCGACGACGATCCTGACCTCGAACACCTCGTCGATCTCGATCACCCGGCTCGCCTCCCGCACCGACCGGCCGGAAAAGTTCATGGGCTTCCACTTCATGAACCCGGTGCCGGTGATGCAGCTTGTCGAGCTGATCCGCGGCATCGCCACCGATCAGGACACCTGGGAGACGCTGCACGAGGTGGTCCGCAAGCTCGGCAAGACCGCCTCCAGCTCCGAGGATTTCCCGGCCTTCATCGTCAACCGCATCCTGATGCCGATGATCAACGAGGCGGTCTACACGCTGTACGAAGGCGTGGGGTCGGTGAAGTCGATCGACGAGTCGCTGAAGCTGGGCGCCAACCACCCGATGGGCCCCTTGGAACTGGCGGATTTCATCGGCCTCGACACCTGCCTGTCGATCATGAACGTGCTGCACGAGGGGCTGGCGGACACCAAGTACCGGCCCTGTCCCCTGCTGACAAAGTATGTCGAGGCCGGGTGGCTGGGCCGCAAGACCCAGCGGGGGTTCTATGATTATCGGGGCGAGGTGCCGGTGCCGACGCGGTGATGGAAGCGGGCGCTGTGGCGCATCCTGGGCAGGGTGCGCTACAGCGCACCGTTCTTCAACGCCAGCGTATGCTCGCGCAGCCAGGCCAGGAACCCCCGCGGGTTGCCCTCCCACTTCTTCAGCTCTTCCGCCGGGATCGGTTCGCCGATCACCGGGCGGGTCGGCTTGAAGAGGCAGCGCTTGATCTCATACAGCAGCAACCCCTGCCGCACGGTATCGCTCACCTGGTTGGCGATCTGGAACAGGCGGGAGTTCTGGCCGGGGAAGTAGATCGGCAGGATCGTCGCCCCGGTGGACTTGACGATCTTGTGGGTGAAGACGTTCCACTCCCCCTCCACCGCAGGGCCCCACCAGCCTTCGGACATCGCGACCTTCCCCGCGGGGAAGAGAATGATCACCCCCCCGGCCTTGAGGTGCCTGATCGTCTCGTCCCGCATCTGCAGGCCCAGTTCCCGGGCGTTGTCCTCGTGCGGGAAGGGCACCGGGATCATGAACTCCTCGACCTCGGGAATGCCGGTCAGAAGGCTGCGGGTCAGGATCTTGAAGTCGGACCGGACGCGGTTGATCATCTCGGCCAGGACCATGCCGTCCACCAGGCCCGAGGGGTGGTTCGACACCACGACCAGCGGGCCGGTTGCGGGAATGCGGGCGATCTCTTCCGGGGGGGTGTCGATGCGGATGCCCATGTGGCGGATCGCCTTGGGCCAGAACGGCGCGCCGTGCGGAGCGCCGGATTTCTCGAAACTGCGGATCAGGCGCAGGAGCTGGACCTTGGCAGTCATCCATTCAAGGGCCCGGATCGACAGCACCTTGAACGGATTCTTGAACGTCCCGGCATAGGACAGCCGACGCATGTCGTACTGGCGCGCCGCCGGATCAACGGCAGCGGACGGCACTTCTGCAGCGATCTGGCTTTGGTCGGTCACGAAGCGGCAGTCCCCAACTGCGGCCCGGATCGGCTCCGGGCATCATCGGTCAATAATCCTCTCCGAAGCGCGCCGCAACCAATGCCTCCAGCGCATCGGCGAGTTTCTCCGCTTCCTCGCCCGAACAGGTCACGTCAATCGCCGTCCCGCGCGAGGCGCCCAGCATCAGAAGGCCCATGATCGAATCGCCCGCAACCTCCATCCCGTCCTTGGCGACGATGGCGCGGGCGTCATGCGCCTCGACCACTTCGACGAATCTGGCACTGGCACGGGCGTGCAGGCCCTTTTCGTTGACGATGCGCAGGATGCGGCTGGTCATTTCGGTCCCTCAGGCCCCGCTGCCGAGGTCCAGGCTGTTGATATACTTGCGGCCCGCGTCCAGCGCCGCCGCCACCGCCTCAGGAACACCCAGGTCGCGCGACTTGGCAAGCTTGATCAGCATCGGCAGGTTCGCGCCGTACAGAATGCGGCGGCCCATCGTGGCGCAGGCGGGCAGGGACAGGTTCGACGGCGAGCCGCCGAACATGTCGGTGACCAGCACCACCCCCTGCCCGGTGTCGACCGCGTTGGCGGCCTCGCAGATTTCCGCCTGCTTGGCGCCCCGGTCGTGGTCATCCTCGATCGAGATCGCCCGAACCCCGTCCTGGCGACCGACGACATGTTCCACCGCCGAGAGATACTCCCGCGCCAGACCGCCATGTGCCACGATCACGATCCCGATCAAGCGCCTGCCACCTTCGTTGCATCCGGCTGCGCGGTGGCGGCCTTGCGTTCCAGTTCCCGGTGCCGTTTTGACACCGGCCAGCCGGCTTCCGCAAGCGCGGAACCGACCATTTCCGCCATGGCAACCGACCTGTGTTGCCCTCCGGTGCAGCCAAAGCCGATGGACAGATGCGCCTTGCCCTCGTCCAGATGGGCCGGAAGAAGAAACAGCAGAAGCTCGCTCACCTTCTGGAAGAATTCGGCAAACCGGGGGTCGGCGCGGACAAAGCTCTCGACTGCCGGATCGCGCCCGTCCAGCGGCCGCAGCGCCGCCTGCCAGTGGGGATTCGCCAGAAAGCGGCAGTCGAAGATCATGTCCATCCCGCGCGGCACCCCGCGCTTGTAGCTGAAGGACTGGACCGACACCGACAGCCGCCCGGTGGCACCCGTGTCGAACCGCCGGGAGATCTCGGCCTTCAGGTCGTGCTGGGTCAGCTCGGTCGTGTCGATCAGGTGGTCGGCCCGCACCCGGATCGGCGCCAGCAGGTCGATCTCGCGCTCCACCCCCTGCGCCGGGGTTTCGGCGGGGGCCAGCGGATGACGGCGGCGCGTCTCGGAAAAGCGCTGGATCAGGATGGCGGGCGCGCAGTCCAGATACATCACCTCAAGGTCCACGCGCGGATCGCGGGTCAGCTTGTCGATCAGTTCGATCAGCGCCGTCGCATTGAAGTCGCGGTTGCGGACGTCAAGGCCAAGCGCGATGGGGCGGCCCAGGGGCGGCCCCTCGACCAGACGCGGCACCAGCGACAGCGGAATGTTGTCGATCCCCTCGTACCCCAGATCCTCCAGCACCCGGATCGCCGTCGTCCGCCCGGCACCCGAGGGGCCGGTCACGAAGACAAGGTGGTGGTCCATGGCTGTTTCAAGGGTCATGCTGTGTTCCGGCAGATATCATGCCTGCCGTCCATGGCGAAGATAGAGCATCAGCGCGTCGGGAAAATGGTCATTCTGCACTTGCAGCACAAGAGACAGCGGAACTCCCAGTATTGTGACGCTGCGGCGGGATGGCAGGCGGTCGGTCTCGGTCTGGCCGAGGTCCGCCGCCAGCGTCAGGAAAACCGAGGTCCGTGCCGGGGCGCGCAAGACCCCGACACCTCGCGCCTCGATCAGGCCCGCAAGATCGGGGTTCGGGCAACTGGCCCGCAGACGGTCGCCCACCCGCTCGACCCGGGTGCGATCGTCCGAGATCAGCCTGGCGCCAAGAGACAGCAGCCGGATCGCCAGCGACGACTTTCCTGATCCCGACCGCCCCAGGATCAAAAGCCCCCGATCCCCGACTGCCACGCAGGTCGCATGCAGGATCTCGCTGTCCGCAGTCACACCGGCAAGCCGACGACAAACCGCGCACCCAGCGGGTCCGAGGTCGGGTCGGCCGCGGTCGGGCGGATGTTCTCGGCCCAGATCACCCCGCCATGCGCCTCGACGATCTGCTTGGAAATGGCGAGGCCCAGGCCCGAATGCTTGCCGAACTCGGCCTGCGGGCGTTCGGAATAGAACCGCTTGAACACTTTGGTCAGCGCCTGTTCCGGGATGCCCGGCCCGGTATCCTCCACCACGATCAGCACCCGGTTCTCCCGCCGCCGCGCCCAGACGCGGACCGCATCGCCGTCCTCGCAGAAGGAAATCGCGTTCGTCACCAGGTTCACGAAGACCTGCGCCAGCCGCGCCTCCAGCCCGTGGATGCTGATCGGGTCCGAGGGCAGGTCGATGATGAAATCCACCCCCTTTTCACCCGCCTGCTGCGACAGATACTGGCAGAGATTGGACAAGGTCTTGAGAAGGTTGAACTCTTCTTCCTCTTCCTTCACCAGCTCTGAATCCAGCCGCGAGGCGTTGGAGATGTCGCTGACCAGCCGGTCCAGTCGGCGCACGTCATGCTCGACCACGTCCAGCAGCTTTTCGCGGTGTTCATCCTTCTTCACAAAGCGCAACGATCCGACTGCGGACCGCAGACTGGCCAGCGGGTTCTTGATCTCATGCGCCACATCCGCCGCGAACTGCTCGTTGGCGTCGATCCGGTCATAAAGTGCGGACACCATCCCGCGCATGGCGACGGACAACCTGCCGATCTCGTCAGGCCGGGCCGCCAGGTCGGGGATGCGGACACGGCTTGGCGCGACCCGGCGCGAATCCCGGTCGCGCCCCACTTCCGCCGCGGCGGCAAGGTCGGACAACGGGTTCGAGATCGTCGAGGCCAGCATCAGGCTGAGGCTGATCGACAGCACCGCAGCCAGCACGAACATCTGCAGGATCTGCTCGCGTTCATAGCGCACCAGCCGGTCGATCTCCTCCGAGTTCGAGGTGACGGCAACCACCCCCACCAGATCGCCCGCCACCGTGATCGGCGTGGCCACGGTAAAGTAGATGCCCCCCTCGCCGTTCCGCGTGACCCGGGTCACGACGTCGCCGCCGCGCGCACCCTCGAATGCCGCGCGGGCATTGTCGGCAGGGTCGATGGTCTCGGTCCGGTCGGCGCGGCCCTGACGGAAGACCACGGTCACGACATCCCAGACGTTTTCCAGGAAATCGGTCAGGAAGGTCGGCTGATCCGGGTTGGAGACCAGCGTCCCCACCCCTTGCCCGACGCGCGACGCCAGCAACTGACCGGTCGGATCGAAGACAAAGACCTCCAGCACCGGATCAAGCTCGATGTCCTGCAAGGGCGTGCGGAAGTCGAACCCCGCGCTGCCGGGGCCCAGATGCGCCTCGTAGACCGCCGCGATCAGCTCGGACTGCCGCACCATGCCAAGCTGGCGCTGCAAGGCCAGACTGTCGCGGAACGGGTTCATGAACAGAACCCCCACCGCCAGCAGGACCAGCGCCATCAGGTTGAAGACGATGATCTTGCGCGCCAGCGGCGATCGGTTCAGCCCGACGATGCTCCGCCCGCCCCGGGCCTCGCGCAGCCGTTCGACCGTCGCGTCGGGGGATACCCAGTCCTCGCCCAGAAGGACATCCCCCGAGCGCTTCGGTCTCAGGTCGTTCGGGGCAAGCCGCGGCGAAGAGGTCATGGCAGGCGGCCGTCACTCTTCGTTGTAGCGATAGCCGATACCGTAAAGCGTTTCGATCGCCGAAAACGTGTCGTCGACCGTCCGCATCTTCTTGCGCAGCCGCTTGATGTGGCTGTCGATGGTCCGGTCGTCGACATAGACCTGGTCGTCATAGGCCACGTCCATCAGCTGGTCGCGGCTTTTCACGAACCCCGGCCGCTGCGCCAGCGCCTGCAACAGCAGGAACTCGGTCACGGTCAGCGCGACCTCTTTCCCCTTCCAGGTCACGGAATGGCGCAGCGGGTCCATCCGCAGGGCCCCCCGCTCCATCATCCGGGTCTCTTCGGTGGCCGCGGCCTCGCCGGTGTTGATCGCCTCTTGCCGGCGCAGCAGCGCGCGGATGCGTTCGACCAGCAGGCGCTGGCTGAAGGGCTTCTTGACGTAGTCGTCCGCGCCCATGCGCAGGCCCAGCACCTCGTCGATCTCGTCATCCTTGGACGTGAGGAAGATCACCGGGATCGAGGTTTTCTGCCGCATCCGCTGCAGCAGATCCATGCCGTCCATCCGCGGCATCTTGATATCCAGGACCGCCATGTCGGGCATCCGGCGGCTGAAGGCCTCAAAGGCGGACTGGCCATCGTTGTAGGTCTCGACCTCGAAGCCTTCGGCCTCCAGGGTCATCGCGACCGACGTCAGGATATTCCTGTCATCGTCGACGAGGGCGATGCGGGACATCTGCGTGCCTCCCTTAACTGCTGCTGCCTTGTCTTTATTTTCCCAGCATTTTCGGGGCTGCGGGACCGATAAGCAACAGAAATCCGAATCACCCCAGAAACAATGGCCGGGACGGTGGCAATTTCGCCCATCCGAAAAACAATTCTTTCCCTCAAACCGCTTTGCCCCGACATGGTGGCGCTAACGTCCGAATGATTGCGCTAACTATTTGAAATCACTCTATTCCTGTGCAAAAATCCCATGCTATAGGTCCAGTGTGGCCGGTCCCGACCAGGGCGTGTCGCGGCAGTCATCGGCCCGGATGCCGCCTCATTTGCACCGCCGCACCTCGTTTGCGGCCAACGGAGCTTGCAGGATGATCCACGGTCGCGTGAACCCCGGTCAGACGCTTGAACACCACGGCATCACGGGTGCGACGGTCGCACACTACAATTATGCCGAGGCGGCTCTGGTGCAGGCGGCGGTCATGCGCGGCGAAGGCACGCTCGGTCGCGGGGGGGCGTTTCTCTGCACCACCGGCCAGTTCACCGGTCGCTCGCCCAGGGACAAGTTCGTCGTGCGGTCCGCGACAACCGAGGACACGGTCTGGTGGGACAACAACGCCGCGATGACGCCCGACGCCTACGCCCGGCTCAAGGCCGACATGCTGGCGCATGTCCAGGGGCGCGAGCTGTTCGTCCAGGACCTCTACGCCGGGGCCGACCCGATCCACCGGCTGGATGTCCGCGTCGTGACCGAGCTTGCCTGGCACGGCCTGTTCATCCGCCACCTCCTGCGCCGCCCGGAACGGTCCGAACTCGACAGCTTCGCGCCGGAATGGACGGTCATCAACCTCCCCAGCTTCAAGGCCGACCCCGCGCGCCACGGCACCCGGACGGAAACCGCCATCGTCCTGAACTTCGACGAAAAGACCGTTCTGATCGCCAACACCGCCTATGCCGGGGAAAACAAGAAGGCGGTCTTCACCGTGCTGAACTACCTCTTGCCCGAAAAGGGCGTGATGGCGATGCACTGCAGCGCGAACCACGCCATCGGAAACCCGGTCGATGCCGCCGTCTTCTTCGGCCTCTCCGGCACCGGCAAGACCACGCTTTCCGCCAGCGCAGACCGCACCCTGATCGGCGATGACGAACACGGCTGGTCCGACCGCGGCATCTTCAACTTCGAGGGCGGCTGCTATGCCAAGACCATCGACCTGAACCCCGAAGCCGAGCCCGAGATTTACGCCACCACCCACCGCTTTGCGACCGTGGTGGAAAACATGGTCTACGACGAAGAAACGCTGGAGTTGGACTTTTCCGACCGCAGCCTCACCGAAAACACCCGCTGCGCCTATCCGCTCCATGCAATTTCGAACGCCAGCGCCACCGGCCTCGGCGGCCATCCCCGCCATGTCGTCATGCTGACCTGCGACGCGTTCGGGGTCCTTCCCCCCATCGCGCGGCTGTCGCCTGCCCAGGCGATGTATCATTTCCTGTCCGGCTTCACCTCGAAGACCGCCGGCACCGAGCGCGGCGTGACCGAGCCGCAGCCCACTTTCTCCACCTGCTTCGGCGCCCCCTTCATGCCGCGCCACCCCGAGGTCTACGGCAAGCTCCTGCAAGCCAAGATCGCCAAGCATGGCGCCTCGTGCTGGCTGGTGAACACCGGCTGGACCGGCGGAGCCTACGGCGCGGGCAAACGGATGCCGATCCGCGCCACCCGGGCGCTGCTGGCCGCGGCGCTGGACGGCTCGCTTGCGAAAGCCGAGTTCCGCCGCGACCCCAACTTCGGCTTCGAGGTGCCGGTCTCGGTTCCCGGCGTGGGCGAGGGCCTGCTGAACCCGCGCGAGACCTGGGCCCATGCCCAGGACTACGACGCGCAGGCGGCAAGACTGGTGGCGATGTTCCAGAAGAACTTCGCCCAGTATGTCCCGTTCATCGACGCCGACGTGAAGGCCGCGGCGATCGGCTGACGGAACCCTCGTCGTTCGGCTTCGTCGTCTCCTCGGCAGCGAAGCGGGACGAAGTCACCGATGAGCGGTCAACTCAACGCCAGCCGGACCATGTTCAGCCCGGTCAGCACCAGCAACCCTTGCGTCCAGCGGCGGAATGGCCCCTGTCCCAACCGGTCCTGCACCCGGTAGCCGATGAACAACCCGACCAGCGCCGGGACCGACAGCGCCGCCGAAAAGCCCAGCGTTTCCGCGTTGGCCAGCCCGGTCACCAGATGCGACACCAACAGCGCTATCGCTCCGATCAGGAACACCACCCCCTGCGCCCGGATCATCTGCAGCTTGTCCGCCCCGGTGGACAGCAGGAACACCAGCAAGGGCGGCCCCCAGATGCCCGACACCCCGCCGTAAAGCCCGCCGATCACCCCCAGCCCCCATTCCGCGCGGTCGCGCTGGTGCAGCCGGATCGCCAGGCTGCGGCCCATCAGTTGCAAGCCTGCGAAAATCGTGATCGGCACCCCCAGCATCAGCAGGTATCCCGTGCGCGGGATCGCATCCGCGAACGGGGCCGAGACCGCGATGAAGACCACCGTCGCCACCAGAAACCGCCGGTAGGTTCGTGCCGTTTCGACCGCCGGTCCGACCCCTTGCCGGAACGCCTGGCTCAGGTTGGTGAACAGTGTCGGCAGGATCAGTCCGGCCAGCGCCAGATCCTGCGGCAGGAACACCGCGAAGGCTGACACCAGGATCAGCGGCATCGCGAACCCGACCGCGCCTTTGACAAAGCCCGCAAACACCGTGACCGCCAGAGCGGCCGCGAACGCCTGGGGCGACAGTCCGGCTAGGAAAAAATCGGCCATGGCTTGTCCTTTTCGAACTGTCTGCCGCAAGGTCGCGCCCGCGGAAAGCGGGATTTTGTCGTGGATCGAACATCCCGGCTTGCCAGGCCTGTCTGACACGTCGTCGAGGCGTGCGCAGGAGCGCACCTTCCGCCAACCTCTGCGACATTTTAGGTCGCAAGGATAGCCTCTGGCGAAATCTTGTTGCTCTGCACTTGCGAGGGCGCTACATCTTCGCAGGTGCAGAATCTTGCAGGAAAACCCCGATGCCGCATGACGGACAGGCCATGCCCGACACCCCGATCCTGCCCGATCTTCCAGCCCTGACCGCCGCCGCCCTCCCAGAGGTCGAGGCGCTGTTCACCACCGCCCGCGACCGGCTGAAGGACAAGGTGACCCGCGACGGCCGCCTGTCCGCCCCGGCACTGGAGGCGCGCCAGTTCCAGGCCCATGCGCTGGCCTGGCTTGCCACCTATGTCGAGGCGCTGCGCCAGTTGCAGGCCTGGTCAGCCCGCCTGACCGAAGCCGGCCAATTCGGCCCGATGGAACGGCTCATCCTGCAGATCGGTTTCGGCGAATACCTCAACCAGATCGCTGGCGGCCTGCCGATGAGCCAGGGCGAGATCGCGCGTTTCTCCGACCTCGGCCAGACCTGGCCCCCCGGCCCCGCAGCTGCCCGGCTGATGGCGCTCGGCAACACGCCCGACGCCCGCGATGCACTTGTGTCGCTGATGCAGGACAACCATGGCCGCGCCACCTTTGGCGCGACCGGCCTTGACGCCGAACTGGAGATGATCCGCGACCAGTTCCGCCGCTATGCCGACGAAAAGATCATCCCCCGGGCGCAAGGCTGGCACCTGAAGGACGCATTGATCCCGATGGAGGTGATCACCGACCTCGCCGGAATGGGCGTCTTCGGCCTGACCATCCCCGAGGAATACGGCGGTTTCGGCCTGTCGAAAGCCTCGATGGTCGTCGTCTCGGAAGAGCTGTCGCGCGGCTACATCGGCGTTGGATCCCTCGGCACCCGGACCGAGATCGCGGCCGAGCTGATCCTCTGCGGCGGCACCGACGCCCAGAAACGGAAATGGCTCCCCGGCCTCGCCTCGGGCGAGATCCTCCCCACCGCCGTCTTCACCGAACCGAACACCGGGTCGGACCTCGGCTCCTTGCGCACCCGCGCCCGCCGCAAGGGTAACGACTGGGAGATCACCGGCAACAAGACCTGGATCACCCACGCCGCCCGCACCCATGTGATGACCGTCCTCGCCCGCAGCGTGGAAGGCACTTCCGACTATCGCGGCCTGTCTATGTTCCTTGCGGAAAAGACCCCGGGCACCGACGAGACGCCCTTCGTCGACCGGGGCCTCTCCGGCGGCGAGATCGAAGTGCTCGGCTACCGCGGCATGAAGGAATACACCGTCAACTTCGACGGCTTTGCCGTGCGGGGCGAGAACCTGCTGGGCGGGGTTGAGGGCCACGGCTTCAAGCAGCTCATGCAGACCTTCGAATCCGCCCGCATCCAGACCGGCGCGCGGGCCATCGGCGTCGCACAATCCGCCCTGGAAACCGGATTGCAATACGCCCTCGACCGCCAGCAGTTCGGCAAGCCCCTGATCGCCTTCCCCCGCATCGCCGGAAAGCTGGCGATGATGGCGGTCGAGATCATGATCGCCCGCCAGCTGACCTATTTCAGCGCCTGGCAGAAGGACCACGGCCAGCGCTGCGACCTCGAGGCGGGGATGGCCAAGCTCCTCGGCGCCCGCGTCGCCTGGGCCGCCGCCGACAACGCGCTGCAGATCCACGGCGGCAACGGCTTCGCGCTGGAGTATCGCATCTCCCGCATCCTCTGCGACGCGCGCATCCTGAACATCTTCGAGGGAGCGGCCGAAATTCAAGCCACGGTGATCGCCCGGCGTCTTCTGGAGTGACCGCTTGATTTCACGCCCACCGCCTCTAAACCTTTGCCCACTGCATTCGGGGGATGGGCATGGACGTTGTGCTTCTGACCGGGGTCTCCGGCTTCATCGCAAAGCACATCGCGCTGAAACTGCTGAATGCGGGCTACACCGTCCGGGGCACCCTGCGCAGGCTGGACCGCGCCGCAGAGATCCATGCCGCGCTGCAGCCCTACCTCACCGAAACCGCCGGGCAACTCGGGCTCGTGCAGGCCGATCTTGAATCCGATACGGGCTGGTCTCAGGCGATGGGCGGCGTCACGGCCCTGGTCCACACCGCCTCGCCCTTTCCCATCGCCCAGCCGAAGGATCCGGCCACCGTGATCCGCCCGGCAGTCGAAGGCACCGAGCGTGTGCTGAAGGCCGCCGCCGCCGCAGGGGTGTCGCGGGTGGTGCTGACCTCCTCCAGCGTCGCCGTCCTGAACGAGCACAAGCCCGACACGCTGCAGGACGAAGCCGACTGGTGCGACATCCACCTGCCCGGCACCACGCCCTATGCCAGGTCGAAAACCCTCGCCGAACGCGCGGCGTGGGAGATCGCCAAGGCGCGCGGGCTCAGGCTGACCACGATCAACCCGGGCCTCGTCCTTGGCCCGCCGCTTGACGAACACTATGGCTCTTCGCTTGGCCTCGTCGAACGCTTCATGAAGGGCGGCGTCCCGATGCTGCCGCCGATGGGCCTGCCGATCGTCGATGTCCGCGACGTGGCCGAGATGCACCTGCGCGCGCTCCAGCGCCCCGAAACCGAGGGGCGGCGCTATATCGCGGCAGCCGGCTCGATGGCCTTCGTCGACATGGGCCGCACGCTCAAGGCCGCCTATCCCGGCCGCCGGATCCCGACCCGCGAGGCCCCGAAGGCGCTGGTCCGGTTCCTTGCGGTCTTCGACCCGTCGATCAAGTCGATCCTGCCCAAGCTCGGCCATCTGGAGCGGGTGTCGAACGCCCGTGCGGTCAGCGAGATGGGGATGGAATTCATCGCGCCGAAAGCGGCCCTCCTGGCCTCGGCCGACTGGCTGGTGAAGCACGGCAAGGTCTGGACTTAAAGCGTGATGCGGAAAAGTGGACCCCGGTTTTCCGCGTCAAGCACGCGACCACCGGGAATCGAGATCGGGATGAGGTTTCCATCAAACATCCTCCAGATCTAGACCCGGCCCCGCGAAGGGCGCAGCACGCCCAGCCTGGGGTGCAGCCGTCCCGCCACCGCCCAGGACACCAGAAGGCCGGCCCCCGCCGCGACGAAGATCCCCGGCAAGGGCGCGACCCACAGCACCAGCCAGGCCGCCCCCGGGGTCAGGATCGACGACACATCGCGGAAACTGGAATAGACTGCCGACATCTCGGTCCGCTCGCTGGGCTTCACCGACATCAGGAACGGCAGGCCTCCGACCACATCCAGCATCACCAGGAAGATCGACGCCGCCATGGTCAGCGCCACCGTGGCCCAGGGCAGCACAGCCAGCAGCCCCGCCGCCAGGAACAGGATCCCGCAGAGTCCGAACGCGACCCGGACCGAGCGGCGGACCGACAGCCTGCGCCCGATCCGGTTGATCGCGGGCGCGGCGAACAGAAGCGCGTTGGTGATCGACAGCGCGATGCCGCCGACCTTGTGGCCAAGCCCCGCTTCGATGCTGAAGATCGGCAGATAGACGACGTAGACCCACCAGCCGCAGGACCGCATCACCGCAAACCACCAGCCCGCGATCAGCCTTGGCTGGCGGAAGAACCGACCCAGATACCCCAGGGGGTTCACCGCCGGACGCCTCGCGCGCTGGATCTGCTTGCCGTTGCCCAGCCGCAGCACCCAGAAGACCACCAGCAGGGTCACCGCAAAGGCCCCCGCCAGAAGAAACGGTGCCGGCGCCCAACGGTCATTCAGCCAGACCCCGGTCAGGGGGCCGATCGCCCAGGGAGCGGCGGCATAGACCATCTGGGTCGACTGGCTGCGGCCCAGGTTCGCCCGGTCGACATAGTCCAGCACATAGGCATTGAAGCAGACGAATGTCGTCGCCGTCGCCATCGCGTTGCAGGCCAGTGACAGGGGCACCGACCACCAGGTCCCCAGAATCGCCAGCGCCATCCCGCACAGGTAAAGAAGGCACCCGCCGGTATAGGCCCAGCGCCGCGGGATCAGCCGCGTCGCCCAGGGCACCATCAGCCCCCAGATCAGCGCCACGATCCCCGCCAGGAAATAGACCAGCGAGGTCGCCTGCGCATCCTTGAGCGCGGCATAGACCGCCAGTGGCATCGCCGAGATCAGCGTGCCGCGAACCGCCGCCTCGAGACCGGCCAGAAGCGCGAAATGCTCGATGCGCGGGGTCGGGCTGTGGCGCAGCGCCAGCGGAATGTAACGGTTGACCATGACCGCCAGTTGGACGCCGCGACCCCGGCCCCGTCTGTCACGCGGACGACATGTTCCGTCGCATCAGGCCGGGCGGGACAGAAGGTCAACCAGCCGGGACCGCGCCTCGGGCAGCGGTTTGTCATGCAGGACCGGGCGAAGGCCACGATCGAGGAAGAAGCCGGTCAGCTTCAGGCCTTCGACCACCGCCGCCGGGGTCAGGAACGCCGCGCCCGCGATCCCTGCAGGCAAGGGCAGCAACCGGTCCGCCCAGTCCCCGGCCGCCGCCATGGTCACGGCGCGCCCGGTCTTCGGGCTGACAAAGGCCAATCCCTCGACCGCCCCGGTCACCGCACAGGCCCGAAGATCCAGCCCGAAGCCCAGCTCTTCCAGAAGCCGCAGTTCCCACCGCAGATAGGCCGTGGTCCAACCCTCGGTCCCGAACCGGTCGAACAGCGCCAGCGTGTCCGGGTAAAGCCCCGGATGCGGCTCGCGCTCGGGCAGGGCCAGCCGCAACAGCGCACAGGCCGCCAGCAGCCCCGCCAAAGCCAGCCGGTCCGCCAGAAGATGCGCCCGGGACCGCAGCGGTTCCACCGTGAAGCTGCCGATGTGGTCATCCAGCCGTGCCCGCCACTCCAGCGCCAGCCCCGTTCCCGGCTGCAGGGTCGCCGCCATCCTGCGCGAGCCCCCCCCGCGCACCACCCCGGCATGACGGCCATGCGCCGCCGTCAGCACCTCGATGATCGCGGCACTTTCGCCATGCGTCCGCATGGACAGAAGGATGCCTTCGTCGCGCCAGTCCATGCCGGGACTATCCCGCGGCGCAAGGCGGGGCGCAAGGCGGGGCGCAAGGCGGGGCGCAACTCAATCCGACAGCCCGTCTTCCGCCAACAGCGTCCGCCCCTGCCGGTCCTCCAGCTCGATCAGCCAAAGGTCCGGGTCACGCGCGCGCGCGCGCGTCAAAAGCGCGTCCACCTCCGCCTCCGGACCTTCCGCCAGAAGGATCCAGGCCCGGGCGCCCGTCATCAGGTCCGACCGCCGCTCGAACGCCCGCGCGGTCCCGTCCAGCAGCGCCACCTTGACCACCACCGCTCCCGCCTCGGCATCGCCTTTCGCGGTGACATAGGCGGGTATCTCCGCCAGACGCAGCCGCGTCAGATAGGCCGAGACCCAGACCCCCGCAGCCAGTCTTGCACTCATCCGGCTTGCCCATTTCCCAAATACTCCCGCCGGAGGCATGACCCCGCGGGCGCTTTCCGCTCAAGACCCGGATTTATCGTGGACCAATCGTCCCCGTTCACGCATCGCCGTCCCTGAAATCCAGCCCCATCTCGGAATAGCGTTCGGGCTCGTCCAGCCAGTTCGGCCTGACCTTGACCTGCAGGAACAGATGCACCGTCCGCCCGAGGAACTCGGATATGTCGGCCCGCGCCGCCTGGCCGATGGCCTTGATCGTCTCGCCCCGGTTGCCCAGCACGATCCCCTTGTGCCCGTCCCGCGCGACATAGACGATCTGGTCGATCCGCGTGGTGCCGTCGGGCTTGTCCTCCCACTTTTCCGTCTCGACGGTCAGCTGGTAGGGCAGTTCCTCGTGCAGGCGCAGCGTCAGCTTCTCGCGCGTCATTTCCGCCGCGATCATCCGCATCGGCAGATCGGCGATCTGGTCTTCCGGGTAGAACCAGGGCCCCTCAGGCAGCTCCGCCGCCAGCCATTCCCGCAAGTCAGCCACCCCATAGCCCCTCTCCGCCGAGATCATGAAGGTCCTGGCAAACGGATAGGCCGCATTCGCCGCCTCGGCCAGCGCCAGCAGCGTCTCCGCCTTCACCCGGTCGATCTTGTTGATCGCCAGCGCCACCGGCTGCCCCTTCGGCATCTCGTCGGCCAGCCGGTCGATGATCAGCTTCACGCCTTCGGTCAGCCCGCGCTGCGCCTCGATCAGCAAGACGATGATATCGGCATCCGACGCCCCACCCCAGGCCGCCTTGACCATCGACCGGTCCAGCCGCCGCCGGGGCCGGAAGATGCCGGGCGTGTCGACGAAGACGATCTGGCTTTGCCCTTCCATGCAGACCCCCCGGATCCGTGTCCGCGTCGTCTGCACCTTGTGCGTGACGATGCTCACCTTCGCCCCGACCATCCGGTTCAGCAGCGTCGACTTCCCGGCATTCGGCTCTCCGATCAGGGCGACGAAGCCCGCGCGCGTGTCAACCATCCCCCGCCTCCATCCGCTCCAGAAGCATCCGCGCCGCTGCCTGTTCCGCCACCCGCTTCGATCCCGCCGCTGCCTCGGCGCTTTCGCCGCTGGCCAGCACCACCCGCACCGTGAAGACCGGCGCGTGATCCGGGCCCGAGCGTCCGGCCTCCTCATAGACCGGCGGCGGCATTGCGCGCGCCTGCGCCCATTCCTGCAGGCTGGTCTTGGCATCCCGCGCGTCCGGTTCCACCGCCGCGATCCGCCCGGCCCAGAGCCGCAGGATCAGCGCCCGCGCCGTCTCGAACCCTGCGTCCTGGTAGACAGCGGCGATCACCGCCTCCATCGCATCGCCCAGCAGCGCCTCTTTCCGGCGTCCCCCGGTCAGCATCTCCGACCGGCCCAGCTTCAGCACCTCGCCCAGACCGACCTCGCGGGCGACATCGGCGCAGGTCTCCTTGCGCACCAGCGCGTTGAAACGGGGCGCAAGCTGGCCCTCCCGCGCGGTCTCGTCGGCAAAGAGCAGCGCCTCGGCCATCACCAGTCCCAGCACCCGGTCACCCAGAAACTCCAGCCGCTGATTGTCGGGCCGCGTCGCCGAGCCGATGGAGGCATGCGTGACCGCGCGCACAAGAAGATCGGGCCTTCGGAACGAATACCCCAGTCGGCCCTGAAAGGCCAACAGGTCCGCCGCCAGCCTCACGCCATCTCTCTCACGCGCCCGCTCTCACTCAATCGCCTTGAAGAACCGGTCGGCACGCCAGGTCCAGACGTAGAACAGGCTCCGCCCCGCCGACGAGAAGATGACGCGGTCCGCCCGGCCGATCAGATACCGTGCCGGCAGATACCCGACCCCGCCCACCGACTGCGGGAACCGGCTGTCGGTGGAATTGTCGCGGTTGTCGCCCATCACGAAGTAGTTGCCCGCGGGCACGGTGAAGACATCGGTGTTGTCCCCCGGCCCGTTGGTGTCGATGTTCAGCACGTCATGCGCGCGGCCTTCCGGCAGGGTCTCGACAAAGCGGCTCTTCGTGCAGATGCCGCCCTCGCCGACCGCGCCATTCTCGCAGCGTGGGCGGTTGCGCATCGGGCCCTGCGGCTCATAGACCTCTTCGAAGACACCGTCCGCGACCTGCGGAGCCGCCACGCCGTTGATGTAAAGCACGCCATCCTTCATCTGGATCTTGTCGCCCGGCAGGCCGATCAGCCGCTTGATGTAATCCGTCCCCGCCGTGGGATGGCGGAACACCACCACGTCGCCGCGCTGGGGCTCGGATCCAAGGAACCTTTCCGCGAACGGACAGAGGCTGATCGTGGTGAACGGAATCTCGCAGGAATAGCGCGAATAACCGTAGGCCATCTTGTTCACGAACAGGAAGTCACCGATCAGAAGCGTGTCCTTCATCGATTCCGACGGGATCCAGAACGGCTGGAAGAACACCGACCGGAAACCGATGGCGATGACCAGGGCCCAGAAGACGGTTTTCAGTGTCTCGACGATGCCGCCTTCGGTCTTGTCCTTGGCCATGCTTTTCCTGCCTCGATGGTTTTGGCGCTTCATGCGCGCGGGGGTGGGGGGAGTCAAGCGCGCGCCGTCCCGCCAGGGACGATCGGACGCGCCTCGATCACGACGAAAGCCTGCGCCCAGGGGTGGTCGTCGGTCAGCGTGACATGGATCACCGCCTCGTGCCCGGCAGGCGTCATCGCGCGCAGCCGTTCCGCCGCCCAGCCTGTCACATGCATCACCGGCTGGCCCGACCGCAGGTTGGTCACCGCCATGTCGCGCCAACCGATCCCCATCCGCAACCCGGTGCCCAGCGCCTTGGAGCACGCCTCCTTGGCCGCCCAGCGTTTCGCATAGGTCGCAGCCACCGCCCGCACCCGGCTTTCGGCCTTGCGCTGCTCGATCTCGGTGAAGACGCGCGCCTTGAAGCGATCGCCGTGGCGGGTCAGCACCCCCTCGATCCGCTCGATGTTGGCAAGATCGGTGCCGATGCCGAGGATCATGCAGCCGTTCCGCGCGCAAGGTCCATGCGCCGCCGCATTTCCTCGATCGCAGGCCCAAGCCCGCGAAAAATCGCCTCGCCGACCAGGAAATGGCCGATGTTAAGTTCCGCCAGTTCCGGGATCGCCGCGATGGGTTCCACGTTTTCATAGGTCAGCCCGTGCCCGGCATGAACCTCCAGCCCCAGGCTTGCCGCAAGCTCCGCCCCGGCGCGCAGGGCATCAAGCTCGCGGTCCGCCAGCGCGATCTCGCCATCGGCCAGCAGGTCGGAATAAAGCCCGGTGTGCAGTTCCACCACCGCCGCACCGATCCCGGCACTTGCCTCGATCTGGCGCGGGTCATGGCTGATGAACATGCTGACGCGGGCTCCCGCCTCGCGCAGCGGAGCGATGAAATCCTTCAGCCGGTTCTGGTCCGAGGCGACGTCAAGCCCGCCCTCGGTCGTCCGCTCCTCGCGCTTTTCGGGGACAAGGCAGACGGCATGGGGGCGATGGCGCAACACGATGGCCTGCATTTCCGCCGTTGCCGCGCATTCGAAATTCAAGGGCACCGTCAGCGCCGCCATCAGCGCGTCGATGTCCGCGTCGCGGATGTGGCGGCGGTCCTCGCGCAGATGCGCGGTGATCCCGTCCGCCCCCGCCGTTTCCGCCAGCAGCGCCGCCCGCAACGGGTCGGGCCAGGCCGATCCGCGCGCGTTCCGCACGGTCGCGACATGGTCGATGTTCACCCCAAGCCGCAGCTTGGCCGTCGGGCGCAATCTCGTGGTCATTCCGGCCTCTTCCTCTTCGCGCCCAGTCTACGGACTTCCCGGCCTGTCGTCATCGGCCTCCTCGCCGCCCTTTTCGCCGCGCAGTTTCAGCTTGGCCGCCGCTTCGGCCAGCTTGGCCCGCATCCGCCCCCGCCGCTCCGCCCGGTCCTGGGCGCTTGCGGCACGGGCTTTCTGATAGGCCTCCACCAGCGGGATCGTCACATAGTAGGCGATCCCGCTGATCACCAGCGCCGGACCCAGCGCCCCGATGAAATAGGGCAGATAGATTTCGTTCCAGAACTGGATCAGCCCGTCCCAGCGCGTCGTTTCCGGACCGAAGACCGCAGTGACGTTGAACCACAGATCGCGGCCGGCCTGGGCAAAGGCATGGCCGACGTATTTTCCGTTCAGCGGAGCCTCGATCCCCATGATCCAGTGGCCCAGCGTCAAGGCCAGCACGGCAAAGAACGGCGTCGTCACCGGGTTGGTGTTGAAGGTCGCCAGCAGCGCCGCCAGCACGTTGCCCCGCACCAGCCGGGCCGCACCCCAGGCGGCCAGGAACTGCAGGCCCGGCAGGGGCAGAAAGCCGACCACCGATCCCGCGAACACGCCGCGCGCCACCCGGTGCGGCTGGTCTGGCAGGCGGCGCATCCGGTGGACCACATAGCGGATCGCCCGCTTGAAGCCGCCGCGCGGATAGACCTGCTCGCGCAGCCACGCGCTCCACGTCAACGGATCCCTACGCTTGAAGATCACCTGTCCTACGCCCTTCCGCGCTCTAAGCCTTGCGCCTGTTCTCGTGACCTAAGGCCGACGTGTCAAATCCCGATGACGCGAGATCTGGGCAACGTCCGTTTCCGCCTCGAGTGCCGTCATCACCAGATGCAAGTGTTCGACATCGCGAAGGTCCACGTCAATTATAAGGCGATAAAAGTCCGGTTTCCTGTCGGTGAACCGCAGGTCCGAGATGTTGGCCTTCTGCTCGCCGATCAGCGTGCAGATTCGCCCCAGCACGCCAGCGTCGTTCGAGATCGTCAGGTCGAGGCCGACCGTGAACACCGGCTTGTGCCGTCCCGAATGCCAGTGCAGGTCCACCCAGCGCGAGGTCTGGTCCTCGAATTCCTCCAGCGCGGGGCAGTCGATGGCATGGACCACCACGCCCTGCCCCCGGTAGGTGATGCCCACGATCCGCTCGCCCGGAACCGGCTGGCAGCAGGCCGCCCGCTTGAACGCCTGATCCGCCGTCAGCCCCGCGACCGGCCTGCCCGAGTCGACCTCCTCCGCCACCGCCTGCGCCAGTTCGGGATACAGCGTCTCGACCACCCGCCGCGCCGGCATCTCGGCACTGCCCAGCCGCGCCAGCAGGTCGTTCTCGTCCGCCAGCCCCAGCATCTTGGCCGCCGTCCGCAAGGCCTTGTCGCTGGCCTTCTTGCCGACATGGTCGAACGCCGCCCGCGCCAGTTCCTGCCCCAGCTTGACGAACCGCCCCCGGTCTTCCTCGCGCAGGGACCGCCGGATCGCCGCCTTGGCCCGGCCCGTGGTCACGATGTCGATCCAGCTCGACTGCGGCCGCTGGCCTTCCGCCGTGATGATCTCGATCGACTGGCCGTTCTTCAGCCGCGTCCAGAGTGGCACCCGGATCCCGTCGATCTTGGCGGAGACGCAGGAATTTCCGATCCGAGTGTGGATCGCATAGGCGAAGTCCAGCGGCGTCGCCCCCCGCGGCATCTGGATCACGTCACCTTTCGGCGTGAAGCAGAAGACCTGGTCGGAATACATCTCCAGCTTGACATGCTCCAGGAACTCGTCCGTATCGCCCTCGTCCAGCCGTTCGGTCAGACCCGCGATCCACTTCGCCGGATCGACCGCAAAAGGGTTGACCCCCCGCACGCCCTCGCGGTAGGACCAATGCGCCGCGACGCCGGCCTCGGCGACTTCATGCATCTCGCGCGTGCGGATCTGCACCTCGACCCGCTTGCCGTCCCGGCCACTGACCGTCGTGTGGATCGACCGATAGCCGTTGTTCTTCGGCTGGCTGATGTAATCCTTGAACCGCCCCGGCACCGCCCGCCATCTTTGGTGGATCACCCCCAGGATGCGGTAGCAATCCGCCACCGACGCGCAGATCACCCGGAAGCCGTAGATGTCCGAAAGCCGGCTGAACGCCAGGTCCTTCTCCTGCATCTTGCGCCAGATGCTGTAAGGCTTCTTCGCCCGCCCGAACACATCCGCGTCGATCCGGGCCTTTTCCAGCTCGTGCGTGATGTCGCCGCTGATCTGGTGGACCACATCCCCCGTCTCGCGCTGCAGGGTCAGGAACCGGCGCATGATCGAATTGCGCGCCTCGGGGTTCAGGACCTTGAAGGACAGATCCTCCAGTTCCTCGCGCATCCACTGCATGCCCATCCGCCCGGCCAAGGGGGCGAAGATCTCCATCGTCTCGCGCGCCTTCTGGGCCTGCTTTTCCGGGCTCATCGACCGGATCGTGCGCATGTTGTGCAGCCGGTCCGCCAGCTTGACCAGGATCACCCGCAGGTCGCGGCTCATCGCCATGAACAGCTTGCGGAAATTCTCGGCCTGCTGGCTTTCGGTCGAGGACAGCTGCAGGTTGGTCAGCTTGGTGACCCCGTCCACCAGCTCGGCCACTTCCGCGCCGAACATCGCGGTCAGGTCGGCGTAGGTCGACCGCGTGTCCTCGATCGTGTCATGCAGCAGGGCGGTGACGATCGTCGCATCATCCAGCCGCTGCTCGGTCAGGATCGCGGCCACGGCGACGGGATGCGTGAAATAGGCCTCGCCCGACTTGCGCAGCTGCCCCTCATGCATCTTCATGCCATAGGCATAGGCTCGACGGATCAGGTCGGCATTGCTGCGCGGGTTGTAGTTGCGGACCAGGGCGATGAGGTCTTCGACGTCGATCATCACAGCCTCTTGACCGGGCCCACCACCGGGCCTGTCAGGCTCAGAACTCGCCCTGGGCTTCCATCAGCGCGCGGAGGAGCTTTTCCTCCGACATGTCGTCGACCATCGGACGATCCATCTCGCCACCCATCAGAAGCGCCATCTGGTCCTCTTCCGGCTCGTCGACCTCGATCTGGGTCTGATAGCTTTCGATCATCCGCTCGCGCAGCACTTCGGCCTGCTGCGCCTCATCCGCGATCTCGCGCAGGGCGACGACAGGGTTCTTGTCGTTGTCGCGGTCAACCGTCGCGGGCGAGCCCGCAGCGATTTCGCGCGCCCGATGGGCGGCCAGCATCACCAGCTCGAACCGGTTCGGAACCTTGTCAACGCAATCTTCGACCGTCACGCGGGCCATGGGATACTCCAATCGGGAGGCTGCACGGGAAGTCGCCTGTTTATGCCGCCCGTTCCAGCTTGACAAGCGGCAAAACGGTCAAATTCACAAGGGTTTCACCGCGTCGCGATCTGCGGCGGGCAGCGCCGCCAGCATCTCGCGCACCGTCAGCCCGGTGCGCGGATGCACCCAGTCCGGGGCCACATCGGCCAGAGGAACCAGCACGAAGGCACGGTCCTGCACGCGGGGATGCGGCAGGATCAGCAGCGCAGGTGCCGCCCGCGCCTGTGCCTCCGGGGCAAGATTTCGCCAGGCATCCTGCGTCGCCGCATCGGGCAAGACCGAATCGCCCAGCGCCAGAAGGTCCAGATCCAGCGTCCGCATGCCCCAGCGGAAGGTGCGCTTGCGCCCAAAGTCGGATTCGATCTTCTGCAGCCGCGCAAGAAGTGACGCAGGGTCAGCTTCCGCTCCGGCGTCCAGGACCGCCGCTGCATTCACATAGTCCGGGCCGGCACCCGCCGGAAAGCACGGCGTCGCATAAAGCCGGCTAACCGCAAGCACCGAAAGGCCTTCTTCCGAAAGCGCCTTGACCGCCCGCCGCAACGTCGTTTCGGGCGGTTCGCCCGCGAATGGCAGGTTTGCGCCGAGTGCAACCAGTGCGCGCATCGATTTCACCGTCACGGGGAATTATTTCCTATACTTCACTTGTCCGAAACCGGCTTCGGCTGCTATTCACCACCTGTTGGCCGCGCGATTTTACATGTCGCCGTGCAGAAGACACGGAGTTCACGCTTCCGCGCGGCGACATTGAGGGGACCTTTAGATGTTTTACAAGGACGAACGGCTCGCGCTGTTCATTGATGGCTCGAACCTTTATGCGGCCGCGAAAGCCCTGGGTTTCGACATCGACTACAAGCTCTTGCGGATGGAGTTCATGCGGCGGGGCAAGCTCCTCCGCGCGTTCTACTACACCGCGCTTCTGGAAAACGACGACTACTCGCCGATCCGGCCGCTGGTGGACTGGCTGCACTACAACGGCTTCACGATGCGCACCAAGCCCGCCAAGGAATACACCGACAGCCAGGGAAGGCGGAAGGTGAAGGGCAACATGGATATCGAGCTGTGCGTCGATGCGATGGAGCTTGCCGCGCGGATCGACCATGTCGTGCTGTTTTCCGGCGACGGCGACTTCCGCCCGCTGGTGGAAAGCCTGCAGCGGCAGGGGGTTAGGGTGTCGGTGGTGTCGACCATCCGCAGCCAGCCGCCGATGATCGCCGACGAATTGCGCCGCCAGGCCGACAACTTCATCGAGCTCGACGAGCTGCGCGAAGTCATCGGCCGCCCGCCGCGCGAGCCGCGCCCGGTCGTGGGCGAAGAGGTGGCGGTCGAAGCGAAGTGATCCGTGCCGTGATCGCCGGGAGGCTGGGGAGCTTTCGGTGATCGCAGCATGATCGCGTTTGCAGGACTGTTCGTTGCGGCCTTCCTGGCCGCGACGCCGGTTCCGTTTCAGTCGGAACTGGTGTTCCTCGGCCTGCAGGCCGCGGGCTCGGGAGCGTTGTGGCTGGTTGTCGTCGCTTCGGTCGGCAACACGCTTGGGTCCTGCGTGACCTACGCTCTGGGTCGCTGGCTTGCGGACCGCCGCGATCACCGCTGGTTTCCGTTGACGCCGTCCCAGTTGATCCGCGCGGAAGGCTGGTGGAGCCGCTGGGGCATCTGGCTGCTGCTTCTGTCCTGGGCGCCCGGCGGCGATGTGATCGTGGGCCTGTCGGGCGTGCTGCGGGTTCCGTTTCCGCTGTTTCTCCTTCTGGTGGCCATCGCCAAGACGGGCCGCTACATCACCCTGGCCTGGCTTGGCGCGGCGGCCTTCGGCGTCTAGCCATACCGCTCATCGCAACCCTCCGGGCCTCCTCGCCGAGGTCCGCTCCCGACGAGAAGCAGAAGGCGCGACGCCGGAGGGTCACGGTTAACCGATCCTGAACGCCCACAACCAACCCCTTGAAATCGCTTGCCTCACAAAACTGTCCACGCGCGGCGCTGGACGCGCGCGCCCGAGCCGCGTAAACCTGTCCGGACCTCTGCCGGAACCCGCCCGATGCCCGACCTCGCGCCACTCACCCTCTACCTCGCCGCCCCCCGCGGCTTCTGCGCGGGCGTGGACCGCGCCATCAAGATCGTCGAGATGGCCCTTCAGAAATGGGGCGCCCCGGTCTACGTCCGCCACGAGATCGTCCACAACAAGTTCGTCGTCGACGCCCTGAAAGCCCAGGGGGCCGTCTTCGTCGAGGACCTCGACGACTGCCCCACCGACCGCCCCGTCGTCTTCTCCGCCCACGGCGTGCCGAAGTCCGTCCCGGCCGAGGCCGCCCGGCGGAACATGATCGCCGTCGACGCGACCTGCCCCCTTGTCACCAAGGTCCACACCGAAGCCGCTCGCCACCATGAGGCCGGCACCCAGATGATCTACATCGGCCACGCCGGCCACCCCGAGACGGTCGGCACCATGGGCCAGCTTCCGCCCGGCGAAGTCCTCCTGGTGGAAACCGTCGCCGACGTCGCCAGCCTCACAGTCCGCGACCCGGCAAAGCTCGCCTTCATCACCCAGACCACCCTCTCCGTCGATGACACCGCCGAGATCGCCGCCGCCCTCAGGGCCCGGTTCCCCCTGATCCACGCCCCCGCCCACGACGACATCTGCTACGCGACCACCAACCGCCAGGCCGCCGTCAAGGCCGTCGCCCCGAAGATCGACGCCCTCCTCGTCATCGGCGCCCCGAACTCCTCGAACTCCAAGCGCCTGGTCGAGGTCGGCACGGCGGCGGGCTGCCCCTATTCCATGCTGATCCAGCGCGCGACCGACATCGATTGGCGCGCCCTCGCCGGATCGAAGGCTATCGGCCTGACCGCCGGGGCCAGCGCCCCCGAAGTGCTGGTCAACGAAGTCATCGACGCCTTCCGCGCCCGATACTCCCTCACCATGGATCTTGTGGAAACCGCCGTCGAGAACATCGAATTCAGGGTCCCCCGCATCCTGCGCGAACCGGCGTGACCGGCTGGGTCGGATTTGCCCCCCGGATCGAACCGCTGACCTCGGGCCGCACAACCTGCACTCTCCCGCGCCTGTCCAGTGCGGGTCTTCCTGCGGGCCGGTTCCGGTCTTCTTGCCGGGGGATCGGCAAGGCCCCGGGCGCGCCGGTGCGGTGCCTGCAGCTTGAGCGGCGCGGGCCGCCCTGCCGGATCGCCCCCGCACCCGCCGACGGCGGCCGCCGCAAAGGCATCGCGCGCCCTGTTGCTTTGCCTGGCCGAACGCCCGGGCTGGCCTTGGCCGGGCCCGCAGGCTAGATCAGGCGGATGACCGATGACGCCCGCATCCCCCGCCCTGCCCTGATCCTCGGCCTTGCCGGGCTGATCCCCTTCCTCTGGTCCGCCGTCACCTTCCTGTCGCCCGGCCTTGCGACCTCGGCCGGGCAATGGCTGTCGCCGATGTTCATCGGCGACTACGTCGGCCTGACCTACGGCGCGATGATCCTGGCCTTCATGTCCGGCGTCCTTTGGGGCTTTGCCACCAAGGCCGAGGGACGTGAGGCCGCCATCGCCTATACCCTTTCGGTCATTCCCGCGCTCTGGACCTTTGTCATGGTCTCCGACGCCTCGGACAGCTCGCGCATCTTCCTGGCGGCGGGGTTCGTCGGCCTGCTTCTCCTCGACGCCATGTTCCAGGCCTGGGGCCTTGCCCCGCGCTGGTGGCTGCGGCTGCGGGTGATGCTGACCGTGGTCGTCCTGGCCAGCCTCTCCCTGCCCCTGCAGGCCTGACCGCGATGCCCGACCTTTTCGCCTATACCGACGGTGCCTGTTCCGGAAACCCCGGCCCCGGCGGCTGGGGGGTGCTGATGCTCGCGCGCGAGAACGGGGCGGTGGTCAAGGAACGCGAGCTGCAGGGCGGCGAGGCCCTGACCACCAACAACCGCATGGAACTGATGGCGGCGATTTCGGCGCTCGAGGCGCTGAACCGCCCGACCAAGGTGACCATCGTCACCGACAGCGCCTATGTGAAGAACGGCATCACCGAATGGATCGCCGGCTGGAAGCGGAAGGGCTGGCGCACCGCAGGTGGCAGTCCGGTGAAGAATGTCGAGCTTTGGCAGCGGCTTGACCTGGCCCAGGCACGCCACTCCGTCACCTGGCGCTGGATAAAGGGCCATGCGGGACACGCCGAAAACGAACGTGCCGACGCCCTGGCGCGCGCCGGGATGGCCCCCTTCAAGGCCCCGGCATGAACTTCACCCTCCTCGACAGCCTCGACTATGCTTCGGTTCTGGTCTTCGCGCTGACCGGGGCCTTGGCCGCAAGCCGCTCGCAACTTGACATCGTCGGCTTCATCTTCATCGCCAGCCTGACCGCGCTTGGCGGCGGCACGCTGCGCGACGCGCTTTTGCACCGCGAGATCTTCTGGGTCGACGATCCCCTGACCCTTGCCGTCGCCACCCTGGCGGCGGTCCTCGTCTTCTTTGCCGCGCATCTCCTGGAAAGCCGGTATCGCGCGCTGCTTTGGTTCGACGCAGCCGCCCTGGCCGTGGCCGTTCCCGCGGGCGTTGCCGTCGCCCTGGCCGAGGGCCAGTCCTGGCCCATCGTGATTGTCATGGGCGTCATCACCGGCAGCATGGGCGGCCTCTTGCGCGATGTGGTCTGCAACGAGGTTCCACTGATCCTGAAGCAGGGTGAACTTTACGCGACCTGCGCGCTGGCCGGGTCGATCGCGGCCGTTGCCGCAATCGGCCTTGGTCTGCCGCAGGGCCTGTCCCTGATACTTTGCGCCTCGGTGGTCCTGTCGCTGCGCGCCGGCAGCATCGCGCTGGGCTGGCGCCTGCCGGTCTACAGATCACAGCCGCCCAGCCCCGGCGCGCCGAAACGCTAGCGTGATGAGGAAAGGTGGACTCCGGTTTTCCGCGTCAATCCCACGACCACCAAGAACCGAGATCAGGATGATGTTTCTATCAAGCATCATCCTGATCTAGCGCGCTTGCGCGCCGAACGACCCTTCGTCTAACCTGACAGGATGCCACGCAGTCGCACGATCCCGGACGCTCAGGTCTTTGCCATCATCCAGCGCCTGCTGGAAAACGGCGGCGACAGGGCCGTTTCCTTCGGCACGGTCGGAACCGCCACCGGCCTTGCGCCGCCCACCCTGGTCCAGCGCTATGGCAATCGCGATGCCATGGTCCGCGCCGCAAGGGCAGCCGCCTGGGACGCGCTGGAGCGCCGCACCACCGCCGCGATCGCCGAAACGGCCGACAAGGGGCCGCAGGGCCTGCTGAAGGCCATCGGCCCGATCGATGCCACGGCCATCGCCGCCGACCTGCGTGATGCAGAGCTTGCACTCCGTGCGTCCGCCTGGCGCGCCGGGGTCGAGACGGCGCTTTGCCAGCGGCTTGGCGGCGGTCAGAAAGCCAGGGAAAGCGCCGCCCTGCTGTTCGTTGCCTGGCAGGGCCAGGCGCTTTGGTCCGGGACGGGTGCCCCGGCCGTCCGCCTGAAGGATGCCGTGAAGCGGCTTACCTGATCCGGGACGTCCAGGCGCAGGATGATGCGTCGGGGGTGACCCTCGCGACGCCCGCGGCAGGAAAGCCCATGGCACCTCCATGCGACGGAGTGGCTTGCTCTAAAGGCTCGCGGGCAGGGTAAGCCCGCGCAGGACGTCCAGGGCCGCCATTGGGCGCTTGCCCTCGCGCTGCGCCTCGGTGATCTCCACCGCGCCCTCGCCGCAGGCCACGATGAACCCGCCCAGCACCTGCCCGGGCCTGCCCGTGCCTTCCGCCAGGTGCGAGCGCAGCAGCTTCACCCGCTCACCGCCGACCGTCGTCCAGGCCCCCGGAAACGGCGACAGCCCGCGGATCAGCCGGTCGACCTCGGCCGCCGGGCGGGTCCAGTCGACCCGCGCCTCGGCCTTGTCGATCTTCGCGGCGTAGGTCACGCCTTCGGCGGGCTGCGGCACTGCGGGCAAGGGGAGCCGCGCCAGCGCCTCGACGATCAGCCGCGCGCCAAGCGCACTCAACCGGTCGTGGAGGTCTGCCGTCGTCTCCTCGGCACCGATCGCGACGGCCTCGCGCAGCAGGACCGGGCCGGTGTCCAGCCCCGCCTCCATCTGCATGATGCAGACCCCGGTTTCCCGGTCGCCCGCCATGATCGCCCGATGGATCGGCGCTGCCCCGCGCCAGCGTGGCAGAAGCGAGGCATGGATGTTCAGACAGCCAAACCGTGGCGCGTCCAGCACCGCTTGCGGCAGGATCAGGCCATAGGCCACCACGACAGCCACATCGGCCCCCAGCGCAGCGAAGTCCCGGATCGCCTCTTCGCTGCGCAGCGAAACCGGGTGGCGGACCGGCAGCCCCAGCGCCTTTGCCCGGGCCTGCACCGGGCTTGGCCGATCCGCCTTGCCCCGCCCCGCAGGACGTGGCGGCTGGCAGTAGACCGCAAGGATTTCATGGGCTTCCTGAAGCGCATCCAGCACTGGAACCGAGAACTCCGGCGTCCCCATGAAAATCATTTTCATCCGCGACGCCCCAGCTTTTCCGCCTTGGCAATCAGCATCTTCCGCTTCAGGGGCGAGAGGTGGTCGAAATACATCCTGCCCGCCAGATGATCGATCTGGTGCTGGACACTTGTCGCCCAGAGCCCGACGAAATCCCGCTCCTCGACCGCTCCCTCGGCATTCAGGAACCGCACCGTCACCGCCCTTGGCCGCCGGATCGCCGCCGACACGCCGGGCAGGTTGGGCGACGCCTCCTCATGCTCCCGCAACTGGACGCTTGCGTGCAGGACCTCGGGGTTGGCCAGCCGCACCGCCTGCCCGCGCGCGTCCGAACAGTCGACGACTGCCAGCCGCAGGGGCACCCCGATCTGCACCGCCGCGAGGCCATAGCCCGGCATCGCGTCCATCGTGTCGATCATGTCAGCCCAGATCGCCCGGACCTCGCCGGTGATCGCGGCCACGTCCGACGCCGCTGTCCGCAGCACCGCATTCGGCCAGGGCAGGCAACGGCATACGGTCACTCCCGCGCCCGTTCACGCTTCAGCTTTTCCATCTTCCGCGTGATCATCTGCCGCTTCAGCGGGCCGAGGTAATCGATGAACAGCCTGCCGTCCAGATGGTCGATCTCGTGCTGCACGCAGGTCGCCCAGAGCCCGGTGAAATGCCGCTCCTGCACCGCGCCCTCAAGATCGGTCCAGCGCACCTGAACCTCGGCCGGTCGCTTGACCTCGGCATACTGGTCGGGGATCGACAGGCAACCTTCCTCATAGACCGTCAGATCCTCCGAGGACCAGATGATCTCGGGGTTCACCAGCGCCATCGGCTCCGGCTCGCCCTCCTTGATGCAGTCCATCACGATCAGCCGCTTCGTCACACCGACCTGTGGCGCCGCCAATCCGATGCCCGGCGCTTCGTACATGGTTTCCAGCATGTCCTCGGCCAGTCTGCGGACCTCGGTGGTGATTTCCCCCACGGGATCGCAGACCTTCTTCAGGCGCGGGTCAGGATGGATCAGGATGGGACGCGTCGTCATGCCGGAGATTTAGGCGAAGCCAATCGGCCACGCAATGGGGCGCCGACCCTCTTGCGCCCGGCGAAGCTGCGGCTAGTTTGGCACCGCCACTCAGGAGCCGACATGCCCGGATTTGATTTCGATACGTTGACCGACCGCCGCGGCACCCATTCGTCCCAGTGGGACAATATGGAGACGCTGTTTGGCGTTTCGCCGAAGGATGGGCTCGGCATGTGGACCGCGGATTCGGACTATGCGACCGCCCCTTGCGTCCGCGACGTCGTGCGCGTGGCCGCCGATCACAGTCTGTTCGGGTATTTCGCCGATTATCGCGACTACCACGATGCCATCGCGTGGTGGATGCGGACGCGGCATGGCTGGACGATAGAAAACGACTGGATCCTGACCACGCAGGGCCTTGGCAACGCGGTGGCACTTTGCATCGATGTCTGGAGCCAGCCGGGCGACGCGGTCGTGATCTTTACGCCCGTCTACCACGAGTTTGCCCGCAAGATCACCACGGCCGGACGCGTCGTGACCGAATGCCCGCTGGCCCGGGTCGGCGACCGCTACGAGCTTGATCTTGAAGACGCCCAAAGCCGCCTGACCGGAAACGAGAAGTTCATCATCTGGTGCTCTCCGCAGAACCCGTCGGGCCGGATTTGGACAGTCGCGGAACTGAACGCGGTCGCGGATTTTGCGGCGCGCAACGGCCTCTTGCTGGTCTCGGACGAAGTGCACCACGATCTGGTCTATCGCGGCCAGACCTTCGTGCCGATGGCGGTCGCCGCCCCGGAGGCGCGCGACCGGCTGATCACCGCGACCGCCGCCTCGAAGACGTTCAATATCGCGGGCCAGAAAACCGGCAATCTGATCATCGCCGACGCCAGACTGCGGGGCGAGATGGCCGCACGTCTGCGCTCGCTGGACTATGTGGCGAACGGCCTGGGGCTGCGGATGGTGACGGCCGCCTACTCTGCGCAAGGGGCTGCCTGGGCCGATGCACAAATGCTGCATCTCGACAGCGTCCGGCAGATCTTCGATGCGGGCGTGAATGCCATTCCCGGCGTCAGGTCCCTGCCTTTGCAATCCACCTATCTTGGCTGGGTTGATTTCTCGGGCACCGGGATGTCCGACGCTGAAATCCTGGCGCGCGTTCACTCTGTCGCCCGCATCGCCGCAGCCCCCGGCCCGCAGTTCGGCGCCGGCGGCGAAGGCTTGATGCGCTTCACTCTCGCCACGTCGCATGCGCGGGTGGCCGAAGCCGTCTCGCGGCTGGAACGGGCTTTCGCCGACCTGCAGTGACGCGGTTCCTGCCGGTCTGCCCCGGCGTCATTGCAACGTCGCCCGCAGGCCGCCAGGCATCTGCCGGATTGCCGCCGCGGTCCCAATGACTCGCAACTGCGCACCATGGGACGCCGCCGGGCATCCGGGTGTCACGGTCTTGGCAGATATCCCACCGGCGCGTTCTCGTCGCGCCAGAAGTCCAGCGGCGCCCGGCCCGTGACCGCTGTCGCGCGCTTGAAGTCGCAGACCAGTTCCCCGTTCTCGATCGAGGACGCCACGATCAGGCACTGGAACACGTGCCGCGAGCCATCGTAGACATCGACCAGCCCGCGCAGCTTGCCCGGCGAAAAATCCGCATCCAGCGCAAAGCCGTCCTGCCAGAACCGCAGCACCGGATAGACCGCGTCGCCCACCTCGACCCGAAGCCGCGACTTGCGCTTGTGATCGCGCTTGCGGGCGGCCTCTAGCCCCTCGCGCACTTCCTTTGGCAGAAATTCAAGCATGGCAGCCTCGTACGCACCTTGGTTCGAATTGTGGAACGCGTCCATGAAAAAGCAAGTTGCCACAAGGGTATTACCCGAATGTAAATCGCGTATGTCGATCAGATCCCGAAGCTGCACAACCTTAGGTTGATCAGACCCCGAAGGCAGCGATACCGGGCCGGGAAACCGGTGCCGGCCGCGACAACCGCTTGCGAATCACGCTCCGCAGCGGAATAGCCGTGCGGATGATCCTGATTGCAGCCCTTCTTCTCGACGCCGCCTTTGGTGAGCCGCGCTGGCTCTGGGACCGGTTTCCCCATCCTGCCGTCCTCATGGGCCGCCTCGTGGCCTTCTGTGACCGGCGCTTCAACCGCGGCGGCAATCGCAAGGCCAAGGGCACCCTCGTTGCCGCCGGGCTTCTGCTCACTGGCCTGGTCGTGGGCGGGCTGATCCGGCTGGTCCCGGATCGTGGCCTTCTCGAAAGTCTTGCCGTGGCCATCCTGATCGCGCAGAAATCCCTCGTCGACCACGTCCGCGCCGTGGCCACGGCCCTGCGCCGGTCGATCCCCGAGGGGCGGGCGGCCGTGGCGATGATCGTCGGTCGCGACACGGCGGACATGACCGGCCCCGACATCAGCCGTGCAGCCATCGAAAGTGCTGCCGAAAACCTGTCCGACGGTGTCGTCGCGCCGGTCTTCTGGTTCCTGGTCCTCGGCTTGCCCGGCATTGTCGCCTACAAGCTGGTGAACACCGCCGACAGCATGATCGGCCACATGACCCCCCGATACCGCGACTTCGGCTGGGCCTCTGCCCGGCTCGACGACCTGCTCAACCTGATCCCCGCCCGCCTGACCGCGCTGCTCATCGCACTGACGCACGGCTGGGTCGACCCGGAACCGATCCTTCGCGATGCCCCGAAGCACCGCAGCCCCAATGCGGGCTGGCCGGAATCCGCCCTTGCCCCCGTCCTGAACGTCGCGCTCTCCGGTCCGCGCAGCTATGACGGCCAGCGCCGCGACTACCCCTGGGTCTGGCCCGAGGGCCGCCGCGACCCGGGCCCCGGCGACATCGACGCCGCCGCCGCGGCGCTCTGGCGGGTCTGGGGGGCACTCCTTGCGATTGCCGTTCTGGTGGCGCTCACCTAACCTTCTGCGACAGCCGGAGACCCGATGCGCGCCGCCCTGCCTGCCCTCGCCCTAGCGACCCCCGCTGCGGCCGCCCGCTGCCGGGGCGTCGTCCGGCCCACGCGCGCCGTGCAGGACGCACGCTGATGGCCAGCTGGGCCATCGTCTCGACCATGAAGGCCCCCGAGGAAAAGGTTCTCGCCTTTGTTGCCCATCACCTGTCGCTGGGCGCAGATCACCTCTGGCTGTTCTTCGACGATCCGGCCCAGCCGATCCCGCAGCCCCTGCAGGACCATCCCCGCGTGACCGTCACCCTCTGCGACGAGGCGCACTGGATCCGTGTCCTGCAGCGACGCCCGCCGCAGCACCAGAACCGACAGACCCACAATGCCCGCTTCGCCTACCGCGAGCAGGTGGCCTCGGACTGGATCGCCCATATCGACGTCGACGAATTCATCCTGCCCGCCCGCCCGGTTTCCGCGATCCTGGACGACACCCCGACCGACACCATCGCGATGAAGATGGAGCCTTTCGAGGCTATGCACGATCCCCTTCTGCCCGATGACATCTACACCTCGCGCGAGTTTCGCGGCGCGCTGCGCCACGAACACTGGCCCCGCCGCCGCGCCGCCCTTGGCGTCTATCGCAAGGTGATCCGCGACGGGATGCTGTCGCACACGGTCGGCAAGGTCATCTACCGCACCGGGGTTGCGAACCTTCTTCCCCGGCTGCACGCGGTCATGATCGACAAGGTGTTCGTCCCGACCCCGACCTGGCAGCCAGAGATGAAGCTTCTGCACTTTCACTCTCAGGACCGCGCCGCCTGGGAGGCTGCGCTGCCCTTTCGCATGACGAGGGGCGCCTACCAGTTCCGGCCCGAGTTGCAGGCTTTCCTCGCCGAGGCGACCCCGGAGGCGATCGACAAATTCTACCGGCGCACCCAGATGATGTCGGTCGACCTGCGGGACGAACTGGTGCAAGTGGGGCGGGTCATCATCGCCGATCTCGGCCTGCGCGCGAAGGTCCGGGCATTGACGGAAGGCGGGCTGGGCCAAGACCGAGGACGGTGAAACGGACACCGGCAGGCGGTCCGGTCAGCCCCGGTTCACCAGCATCAGCGCCGCGCGGCGGAAGGTCGCCATGATCTCGGCCCTTTCGCGATCGGTCACCCCGGTCTCGACCATCGCCCGCGCCATCACCGCCAGCCAGTCCTCGGCATCCTGCTGGCGGATCTCCAGATGGACATGAATCTCGCGCAGGTTCATGTGGCCGTGGCGTTCGTGGTAATACCGCCGCCCGCCGAAGAAGCCGCACAGGAAGTCGAACTGTTCGGACCGCACATGGCGCAGACCATGGCCGCGCTGGTGCATGGCCATGATGGCCGCGCCCTGGGGCAGCGTCTCGATCAGGTCGTAGAAATGGTTGACCAGCCGTTCCACCTGCGGCTCGCCACCAATCCGGTCGATCATCGAATGCATCCGGGGGTCTCCGCTGCAAAACCTTCCCCGCGGGGAAGTTTCCTGCCGTTCCGCGCCGCCCTGGCCCCGGCCTGCCCGGGGGGCCGCGCGGTCACCGCCGCTTCAGCCCTGCGGCCTCGTCTTTTTCGGGTCGTAGTGCGACAGCGGCACGATCACCGCCGGCAGACGCTTTTGTCGGCCATCCAGCTTGCCGACCTCGAGTGCCGTGCCCGCTTCGGCATGGGCCACATCGACCCGCGCCAGGGCGATGTTCTTGCCCAGAAGCGGTGAGCGCATCGCGGACGTGACCTGTCCCACCTGCGCGCGCCCCGCATACAGGCCGTCGCCATGCCCGACATCCACCGCCGCATCGATCTCCAGCCCGACGAAGCGGCGCGACGGTTGCTCCTTCCGCCGGATCAGCGCCTCGCGTCCCACGAAATCGTCGGTCTTGGACTTGAGCGGCACCGTGAAGCCGATCCCGGCCTCGAACGGATCGGTCTGGTCGCTGAAATCGTAGCCGGAAAAGATCAGCCCCGCCTCGATCCGCACCATGTCCAGCGCGGCCAGTCCCATCGGCTTCAGCCCCAAACCCTCGCCATGCGCCCAGACCGCGTCATAGACCGCCGACCCGTCCTTCGGATGGCAGAAGACCTCGAACCCCAACTCCCCGGTATAGCCCGTCCGCGACACCACGACCGGCGCGCCCGACGGCCCTCCCAACCGGCCCACGGTGAAGCGGAACCAGCCCAGCTCCGCCACCGTCGGCTGGTGCGGCGCGGTCCAGATCATGCGCTTGATGATCTCGCGGCTGTGCGGCCCCTGCACCGCCAGATTGTGCAACTGGTCGGTGCTGCTGCGGACCATCGCCTTCAGCCCGAGTTTCTCGGCCTGCTCGCGGATCCATACCCCGCCGTAATCGTCGCCGCCGATCCAGCGGAACTGGTCGCGGCCCAGCCGGAACAGCGTCCCGTCGTCGATCATCCCGCCATGGTCATAGCACATCGCGGAATAGACCACCTGACCCTGGGACAGCTTCTTCACGTCCCGGGTCAGCACCCATTGCATCAGCGCCTCGGCATCCGGTCCCGTCACCTCCCACTTCCGCAACGGCGACAGATCCAGCACCACCGCCGCCTGACGGCAGGCCCAGTATTCCTCCAGCGCCCCGTTCGACGAATAGACCTGCGGCAGCCAGTAGCCCTTGTATTCCACCACATGCCGGGTCTTCTCGGCGATCCGGGAATGGAAGGCGGTTTCCTCGGTCATCTTCGGCTCCGCATCTGGCGTAGGGCGATAGGCGATGGAACGGGAGAATTTCTCTGCTCCAGAATAGGTGCGCACATGGATGTCGCTCAGATACCAGCCGTTCGCGGGCGAGGTGTCGTCCGGGCAGGCCGAGTTCACGCAGACGATATCCGTCAGCGCCCGGAACAGCACATAGTCGCCGGGCCGCGACCAGGGTTCGTCGCTGATCAATACCCCATGCGCGTCGATGCTGGTGTTGAAGAACAGGTTCACCGCCATCCAGCCCGGCCGCGGGTCCACGCCCCAGTCCCGGAGGGCAAGATTGAAGTTGTCCGAGCAGTTCACATGCCCCGGATAGCCGATGTCGTCGTAATATTTCGCCGCGCAGGCCATCGCGAAGGCATCGTGCCGCCCCACGGTGTCCTGCACCACCTCGACCAGCGGCACCCAGTCCTGATCGTAGTATTTCGAATGCAGCCCCGGCATCGAATAGGCATGGCCCATCAGCGTGCGCGAGGTCGTCACGTCCAAGGGATGCTGGATGCCCCGGTCCAGCTTGCGGGCGTCAAAGCACTGGAAATCGGTGCATTGCCGCCCGTCGACGTCAAGGATCTGGATGTAGTCGCCGGCCTTGACGAAATAGCTTTCCGCCGTCGCCGATTTCACCCGCAAATCGAGGACCGGGTCGGCCAGCGGATCGGGCAGGTCATGCTGCCCGATCACGCGCGGCCTCGCGCGCTGCACCAGAACCGTCACAGGTGTCGCCGTGTCCTGAGCCTCCGGTGCCATCGGCGAACCCGGAGCGGCCAGCACCACCCAGCCCTCGTCCGCTGCCGTCAGATCGGCCCGCGTCCCCGCCGGAGTTTCCAACCCGAACACCCGCAGCGCACCAGCGCGCGCCAGGTCGATCTTCCGCGCCGACAGGGCCTTGCGCAACCGCGTCAGGCTCTCGTCGCCCGCGGCAAGCATCGCCTTCAGCCCCTCGGCGCCAGAGTTTGACACCTGTCCCAGAAGGCCTGCGTCGATCCGCCCGTCCGGCCTGGCTGCGACCACCTCGCAAGGCTGCCCACCCTCGTCATTGACCAGCGTCAGCCGGTCCCCGACCTGTACGCGCAGCGCCAGCGCCCCCCCGCCCGGCACGACATGCCTTTCCTGCCCGTGATGGCGCGAAAATCCTTGCGGAGTCAAAATCCGGCTCGGTCGCGGCGGACCCGGGATCACCGAAGGATAGAGTGTGTCTGGCATGGCTCTCCCCGCCACCGAACCGGACCACGCGGCCCCGTGCGTTTAATGAGGATAAAACTTGTTCATCCACAAGAATAGCGTCAGGCTAAGCCTGACACAAGCGCAAGCGCAGGGAAAGGCGACAGAATGCTGGCACTGAGTTTCGGTCTGACGGCCGCAGTCCTGTGGGCGGTGCATGACCTTCTCGCGCGCAAACTCAGCCAGGGCACGGCACTGCTGCCGATCCTGACCATCGTCCTTGCCACCGGCGTGCTCGGCCACGTTCCTGTCGCGGTCTGGCAGGGCGGCTGGGAAGCGATGACCGGCCTTGCCTGGGGCGTGGCGGCGCTGTCGGGCCTGGCCTTCACCGTGGCGATCGGCGGGCTTTACAAGGCGTTCAGCCTGGCCCCGGTCCGCGTCGTCTCGCCCGTTGTCGGGGCCTATCCGCTCTTGACCCTCGTGATCGCTGCCGCTCAGGGCCGCGCGGTGACCGGGGGCGACTGGCTTGCCGTCGCGGCCGTCGTGATCGGGATCGCCATCGTCGCCATTGCCGCGCGGGACGATGCGCCCGAGGGCTATGCCGCCGCACCCGGCGTGGCCATCGGCTGGGCCGCACTGGCTGCCACCGGCTTCGCCATGACCTTTGCCCTTGCACAAGCGGCGACCCGGCTTGGCTCCGAGCTTCCCGTGATGCTGGCCGGCCGCCTTGCGGCGCTGTCGGTCATCGGTGCGCTCTTGATCTGGCACCGGGGCCAGCTTGCGCCACAGCGCGGACATTTCGGCGTGCTTGCCGTGATGGGTCTGCTCGATGCGCTGGCGCTTGGGCTGGTCACGGCCTCCGGCGGTCTGCCTCGCGCCGAATACGCTTCGGTCGCCTCGTCGCTGTTCGGCGTGCTGACCGTGCTGCTGGCCGCTTGGTTCCTGAAAGAACGCGTCAGGCCCGTGCAGTGGCTGTGCATCGCGGCGGTGTTTTCCGGCATTGCGCGGCTTGGCCTGCAGGGCTGACTATTCCGCCGCCTCCACCTGCGACGGCAGCGCGCGCAACCCTTTCGTCAGCCGCCGCTCGTCGCGCGGACTGACCCCGAAAATCTCGGTATAGTGCCGGATCATCGGGCTTGAGGTCAGATAGCCGACCGAAACCGCAATCTCGCGCAAGCTGTCGCCGGAATAAAGCACCCGCTGCCGCGCCTTCATCAGTCGCAGGTGATGGTAATAGCGCAACGGGCTTTGCCCGGTCTCGCGCTTGAACATCCGCTCGAAATGCCGGCCCGACAGCCCCACGGCCGCGGCCACGTCGGGAATGCGCAAGGGGTCTTCGACATGGGTCTCGAACAGGCGGATCGCCTCGCGGATTGCGGTCGGCAGGTTGTCCGTCGTGCCGCTGGCGCGGGCGACGGGAACCTTCTGGCTGGCGTCGGCATCGCGGACGAAGGGATGCTGGAACCAGCAGGCCACTTCCGTCATGCAGTCGCGCCCGAGCCGTTCCTGGATCAGGCGGAGCATCAGGTCGAACACCGCCCCCGCCCCGCTGGCCGTGATCCGGCGCCCTTCGCGCAGGATCGTCACCTCCCGCGCCTCGACCTGGGGGAAATCCGCCTTGAACGCGGCCTCATAGCACCAGTGGACGGAACAGGCCCGCCCCTGCAACAGCCCCGCCCGCGCCAGCGGGAAGATCCCGCCCGAGAACGCGCCAAGCGTCACCCCGGTCCGCTCCAGCCAGCGCAGCCGGGCTGGACTGCGACGCGGGTCGGCGAAATCCGCCGTCGGGGGCGAGAGGAGATAGAGATGGTCAAGTCCCTCGACCTGCTGCAGCGTCTGATCCGGCTCGAACCCGATCTCGGCCGATGACCGGACCGGAGCCATCGTTTCGGAAACCAGTTTCCAGGTGAACTCCCGCCGCCCGGTGATCTCGTTGGCGGCGCGCAGGGGTTCGATGGCTTGGGTCAGGCAGGCCATCGGAAAGCCCGGGAACATCAGAAACCCCAGCTTGAGCGGCCCCCGTTCAGTCATCGGCAAACCAGCCGGGCGAGGTGGGCTGACCGTCGTCATGCTTTGCCAACCACTCGACCATCGCGTCGCGGTTGCGGATGAAGCCCTTGTAGGTCGCCAGTTCCGGCGGCAGATCGCGCACCACCCGGTGCAACCGGCGCGCCCATTTCGGGACCGTCACGATCTGGTCGAAACTGCTCAGGTAGCAGCGGATGTCGAAGGCGATCGCATTCGACCGCGGCAGGCGGTAGAGGCTTTGCAATTCGACCCGCAGGTGCTGTCTTGCGCCAAGGTTTTCGGGGGTGATGGTCGCTTTCATCGGCCCCCACTTCGGGTAGGTCTCGGGTGCCGTGTCCAGAAGCGGGTTGACCGTCATCGTCCAGTTGAACCGCCGCACCGGCGCGCCGTGCTGCAGCTTCAGGAGAAACTTCAGCGCCCGGTCGAAGACGCCCTTTTCATGCGCCAGAGGCACGGGAGCGTGCCATTCCATGAAGTTCATGCCCACGTCGAAATCTACCGACCAGTCGGCCTGGCTGGTTGCGATGCCCGCGTCCATCCAGAGCGTGCCGTCGCGTTCATCCTGCAATGTCCAGTCGCCCTGCGTCTGCCGCATGATGTATTCGAACGGCGGATAGGGCAGCGTGCTTTCGTCGAGGAATGTGAACGACTGTTCGATCCCCAGGGGACGGTTCACCCAATGCCAGCGATTGCCGTCCTTGGTCAGGCCGAACCACTGCGGATAGTCCCGCGCCTTCGCCTCCATGATCAGTTCCAGCACATCCCAGCCGGCAAGGGTCATGTGCGGCAGCGACTGGCACCGCAGCGGGTCTTCCGCCAGCACCTTCCCGCGGTCGATCATCTCGGCAATGTAGTGCTCGTCCACATCCAGCATGTGCTCGAAGGCGGTGCCCTTGCGGCCCGGGACATGCGGCTCCATGTTGACCGAATACATGTAGTCGTCGCGGTCGAAGGGAAACGGGAACCGGCGCGGATCCGAGTTGCGGTAGGTGAAGGTGTCGCGGAACGTCTCGTCCCGGAAGAAGCCGCCGAAATCGTCGGGAGCGACCTTGAAGTCCAGACTCATGGCTCTCTCCTATCGGTCAATGACAAGGGTCCGGCCCTCGAACCGGCTGACGCAGGGCATGATCTTGCGGTTCGAGGCCTGCTCTGCCGGTGTCAGCCAGTGGTCGCGGTGCAGGATCGTGCCGTCGCATTCATGAACATTCGTTTCACATTGCCCGCAGGCGCCGCCCCGGCAGAGATAGGGCGCATCGACGCCCGCCGCTTCCATCGCCTCCAGCAGGCTTTGCGTCGTGCCGACCGTGATGGTCTTGCCGGAAACCGCAAGCCGCACCTCGAAGGGCGTGCCGGTGCCGGGGGCAAGAAATTCCTCATGGTGCAGCGCCTGCCGGGGCCAGCCCATGCTTTCGGCGGTGGACAGGACCCAGTTGATCATCCCCTTCGGCCCACAGACGTAAAGATGGGTCCCGATCGGTTGATTTTCCAGCACCTTTCCCAGGTCGATGAGCTGCTGGCGGTCGTCGAAATAGCAATGCACCCGATCGGGATGCGCCGCCGTCAGCCGGTCCATATAGGCCCCGAGCGCCGGACTGCGGGCGGAATAATGCAGCTCGAACCGGCCGCCGAACCGCGCGAGCTGCGCGATCTGCGCCAGGAACGGGGTGATCCCGATCCCGCCCGCGATCATCAGATGCTTCCGCGCCCGGTTGTCCAGCGGGAACAGGTTGACGGGATGCGAGAGCACCATTTCCATCCCCGGCACGACATGCCGGTGCATGTAAAGCGATCCGCCCCGCCCGCCGTCATCGCGCCGGACGCTGATTTCATAGCCCGACCGATCTTCGGGATCGGACATAAGTGAATAAGGGTTCAGCCTGCGGGTTCCGTGGTCATCCATCTCGACCACGGTATGCGCCCCGCCGGAAAAGGCGGGCAGGTCCGACCCATCCCTGGCAACGAACCGGAACCGCTTGATCAGCGCGTTGACCTCGACCACCTCGGCCACGCGCACCCGCAGCTTCGCCCCGCCGCTCATTGGAACCTCACAACGCTCTCCGGCACCAGACCGGGGTCCTCGGCGTCGATGTTCACGCCCTGAAAGGCCGCCATCCGCCGGGAATAATGGTCGCGGACAAAGAGGTTAAGCCCGCAATGGCTGCATTTGAACGGGTCGGTGGCGACGTTCTCGGTGATCCCCTTGCAATGCACGCATTGCACCCGCCGCAGGGTCGATCCGCGCTGTTCCTTCTGGATCGCCGCGAAGGGAAAGCCGGTGTTCATGATCTCGCGCTCGGCCTGGCCGATCAGGCCTTCGCTTCCTGCCAGATAGAACTGCGTGCCCATCCGCGCGTCCTGAAGCACTCGGGCCAGACGCGGCAGCAGCGCCGGAATGGTCGGAGCCCGAAAGAACTGCGCGGCGCCAAGCCCTTCCAGCCGGGCCGCCAGATCGACCCCGGTCGGCCCGGGAACATAGATCACATGCGCTGCCGCCAGAATTTCCGAACGATCATTCGCCTTGGCCAGCATCTCCACCACCGCCTCGGCTCCTTCGCCGTCGGCGACGATGAGGTGCAGACTGGCGGGGCGGGGTTCCAGCCGCGCATAGACCGGCCGACTTTTGATCGACGGGGCGTCCACGGGGGTGAGAGACGTCTTCACGGTTCGGTTTCCCTGACATGTCGGCCCGCCCGGAAGGCAGGCCCCGAAAGATCAGCCCCTGGCCGTGCGGCGCTTTTTCTCGACGTCGAAGAACGGCATCGAATGCGTCGTCGCGGCCATCGGGCCATGCGTGCCGCAGCGGACCTCAAGCCTGGTCCCGTCATTGGCGCAATCGACCGGCAACCGGGCTATCGCGATGTTCCAGTCGTTCAGGGGTGAATACATCGCCTGGGTCACCAGACCCACCTGCCTGCCGCCCCTGAACACCGGCGCGCCGTTGCCGGGGACGTTCCTGCCCTCCAGCTTCAGGCCCCAGATCCTGAACCGCTCGCGGCCTTTCAGCCGGTAGTGTTCTTCCGCCCCGCGAAAGCCGGTCTTGCCCGGGGTCACGGTGAAATCAAGGCCCAGCTCCCACAGTGTGTCGCCCGGGCCTTCATCCTCGAACGGATACATCTCGGAATTGTCGAACGGGTAGAACAGGAGGTAGCTTTCTGTCCGCAGCATATCCAGCGTGGTGAAGCGGCAGGGGATGATCCCCATCGCGCGGCCTTCCTCCAGGATACGGTCCCAGATCTCGCCTGCGTCCTGACCCCGGCAAAAGATCTCGTAGCCCCGCTCGCCCGTATAGCCCGTCCGCGACAGGGTGATCGGCTTGCCATACAGGCTTGCGGGCATGTGCGACATGTAGGGCAGCGCGCGGACGCCCGGAACGTGCTTTTCCAGGAACTCCACCGCCAGCGGCCCCTGCAGCGACAAATCATGCAGGTTGTCGTCGAAGCGGATCGAGACGTCGCGCCCCGTCGCCGCCATCGTCAGCTGCTCATGCCCCTGACCGGACCCATGCACCACGGTATAGCTGTTCGGGCCAAAGCGGTAGATGATGCAGTCGTCCACGAACTTGCCCGCGTCGTTCAGCATCGAGGCATAGATCGCCCGGCCCGGCATCAGCTTTTCGGGATCGCGCGTGGTGGCGCGGTCGATCACATGGCTTGCGGCATGGCCGGTGATATGCACCTTCTTCAGGCCCGAGACATCCATCAGCCCGGCCTTGGTGCGGATCGCCATGTATTCGGCATCCGGCTCACCCTTGGAATAGGACCAGGCGGTGCCCATCCCGCTCCAGTCTTCCAGGTTCGACCCCAGCGCGCGGTGCCGGTCGATCAGCGACGAAAAACGCCAGGAGTTCGTCATTGGCAGTCTCCCTGAATGGTTCTTGGTTTGCGGCAAGTGTCGGGTGATTCCCGCCAGAAAGCAATAATGAAGTGCAACAATCTTTCTTGTCAGAAAACATTCGCCCAGGAAAAAGGCCGCCCCTCGGGACGGCCTTTTCTGCTGTTTCCGATCAGGGTCAGCCCGGCAGGACGAAGAACCAGTTCGCCCAGAGAACCACGACAGCGCCCAGGATCAAGGCGAGATAGGGCAGGAAGCCTGCCTTCCTCTCGCCCAGCTCGCCATAGGGCAGTCCAAGGTCGTCGTAGGCCTCCTTCGGGAACTTGCCGCCGTCCACGACGTAATGGCGGAACCAGAACACCGGGAAGATGAAGGCCGCGAAAACCAGGCCCGACCAGAGCGCGTTTTCATAGCCCCAGACCTTTGCGCCCGCGCCCAGGAACAGGGCGTTGACGAAGGCCAGGATCGTGTTGATCCCGATCAGCCAGGTCGGCGCTTTCCACGGGCGCTCCATATGGGCGCTGTCGATGCGGTGGATCCAGCCGGCGTTCAGGTTCAGGAAGTTGAACAGGATGTAGCCGACGTTGGAAATCGCAAGGACGTAGAAATAGCCCGCGATGTCCGAGGCCAGCGCCAAGAGGAACACGTTGAAGGCAAAGTCGGTCCACATCGCATTGCGCGGCGCGCCGTGGCTGTTGACCTGCCCGAGATACTTCGGCAGCCAGCCATCGCGCGACCCTTGATACAGCGTGCGCGACGACCCGGCCATCGCGGTCATGATCGCCAGGAACAGCGCCATGATCATCAGGATGACGAAGATCTGCGTCACCACCGCCCCGCCGCCCAGCATGTTGCCCAGGGCCTCGCCGACGCCAGAGCCATCGACGATCCCGGTGGCCAGCATCCCTTCGACCCCGTAGACCCCCTGGAACGAAAAGGGGATCAGGAAGAAGAAGAGCATGCACAGCAGGCCGGAATAAAAGATCGCCCGGAAGGTATCGGTCTTGGGGTCCTTCAGTTCCCGGGTATAGCAGACAGCGGTTTCAAAGCCGTAGGTCGACCAGGCCGCGATATAGAGGCCGCCCAGGAACAGCGTCCAGCCGCCGATGTTCCACTCGCCATCGACCCCCGAATAGGCCGCGGTCGGCGGCACGAGGTTGGTCACGTTCATCCAGTTGATCGACCCGTTGAACAGGGGCACGAGGCCGACCAGCAGCAAGGGCACCAGCACGATGATCGCCAGCCATTTCTGCGCCACCGCCGTGTTGGCGATGCCCCGCTCCTGGATCAGAAGGATGATCAGCATCAGCGCCACGCCGACCACGAAGTAGGCGTTGAAATACAGTGTCCCAAGGCCCGGGATCACCAGCGTGCCCGCTTCCCAGGTGCGCAATGCCGGGGTCAGCGCCGAAACCCCGTCCGCCGTCGCCACGGCCTGGATCGCGTCAGGCACCGCCACGCCCGCATTCGCGGCCATGTAGTCGACCACCGCTTGCGTCTCGGCGGTGTAGCTGGCGATGTTCGCCGCCACCCAGTCCAGCACCATCTGGCTTTCGGCCAGCGGGACCGGGAACAGCGCATTCAGGATGTAGCCCGCCGCAAGCACGCAGCCCAGGGACAGCACCGGTGACCAGGCGAACCAGTTGCACCAGACCGACAAGGGCGCAATCAGCTTGCCGTAGCGCAGCCAGGCGGTCGCGCCATAGACCGAGGTTCCGCCCGACTTGTTGCCGAACATCCCCGCCATTTCGGCATAGGTGAAGCTTTGCAGAAAGCCCATGATCATCGAGATGATCCAGACCACGAACGCGAGCTTCCCCGTCGTCCCGGCGATCCCGCCGATCGAGAACAGCACCAGGGGCGGCACACCGGCTGCAACCCAGAAGGCCCCCTTCCAGCTCAACGCACGGACCATCTGGCCCGATCCAGTTTCAGTCGTCATTCCCTCTCTCCTGTCAGATGGCGCAACCGGCCTGCGGGCAATTCTTGAGGCTTGTCCGTCCCGCCGGTCCGCCGTGGATCATTGGTCGTCACGTCAGACGTGCTCTGGTGTGGTCTGTTCCCCGGCCTTCTCCTTCGTGCGGTGCAGACTCGCGCCAGGCGGGGCAAAGCCTGCGGCCTGATGCCGCAAAGCAAAGCACGGGGCCGCACGCAAGGCGAGCACAATTTGATCCGTGCGAAAGTATGTTTCCTATCGGTCACAGTTGACCGGGCGCGGACTGCCCAAAAGACAGGCGGCGCCGTTTTCGGCGCCGCCGTGTGGTGCGACCGGACCCGATCAGTTCTTCAGATAGCTTTCCATCGAATCCTCCAGCGCGTCCTTCCAGGGCGTGTGGTGGACCGGCGCCATCGTCCCGGTGATCACCGAACGATAGGCGTTGTTGCGGAAGGCCATGATGTCCGCTTTCTTGTGGTCCTTCCATTCGAAGAAAGCCTCGCAGGCCCCGTCGACGTCGAAGTCGGGATAGTCGGTCTCGGCGATCAGTTCCTTCACATAATCGCCCTGATAATGGATCGCGTCATGGGCATCCTTGCCCTCGTCCTCGTGGCGAACCCGGTCCTCGACGTCCTTCAGCAGCACCGCCTTGTCGGTCGGGATATTGATCTTGCCCATGATCGCGTCGCGGACCCACCAGGCCTGGGCGTCGAACATGTTGAAGGTGAACCACTGGTCCTGCATGCCAAGATAGAACAGCTTGGGATTATGGACCCAGGCCACGCCCTTGTAGAGGTCCGCCGTCGCCAGCCGGTTCGCCGTCTTCAGCCGCAGATCGTCGGGCAGGAACGGAAAATGGTGCTTGTAGCCGGTGCACAGGATGATCGCGTCCACCTTCTTCGACGTCCCGTCCGAGAAATGGGCCGTGGTCTCGTCCACATGGCTTAGCTTCGGGACTTCCTTCCAGTTCGACGGCCATTTGTAGCCCATCGGCGCGTTGCGATAGGCCACAGTCACCGACTTCGCGCCGTATTTCCAGCATTGCGACCCGATGTCTTCCGCCGAGTAGGACGACCCGAGCAAGAGGAGATCCTTGCCCGCAAACTCCCGCGCGTCGCGGAAGTCGTGGGCATGCAGCACGCGGCCGTTGAACTTGTCGAAGCCGGGGTATTCCGGCACGTTCGGCACCGAGAAGTGGCCCGAGGCCACAATCACATTGTCGAAATCCTCGGAATACATCCGGTCGGCTTTCAGGTCATGCACCGTGACGGTGAAATTCCCCTTGTCCGCGTTGTAGTTGACCATGCGCACCGTGGTGCAGAAGCGGATCCAGTTCCGCACCTTCGCCTTCTTCACCCGGCCTTCGATATAGTCGAACAGCACGGCGCGCGGCGGGTAGCTGGCGATCTGCTTGCCGAAATGCTCTTCAAAGGAATAGTCGGCAAACTCCAGCCCTTCCTTCGGGCCGTTCGACCAGAGGTAGCGATACATGCTGCAATGCACCGGCTCGCCGTGTTCATCAAGACCCGTGCGCCAGGTGTAATTCCACAATCCGCCCCAGTTCGCCTGTTTCTCGAAACAGACAACCTCGGGAATATCCGCGCCCTTCGCCTTGGCCGACTGGAACGCGCGCAACTGCGCCAGGCCTGACGGCCCCGCCCCGATGACGGCTACTCTCTTCTTCATGGTAAACCTCCGGATGTTGGACTCTTCCCGGCCCCTGGGGCGCTGGCGTTTGGATCAACCTAGAGACAAAGTTGCGCCTGTGTCAAATCTTCTTCCTGCTGGTAAACATGGCAAACCCCGGAGCAGAGGGGCTCCGGGGTCCGAGTCAGTCTCGTCGCGGCAATAGTAAGCGCAGCGGCCCTTAACGGGCAACCGTCACGGTGCAATGCGCCTGTCCCGCCACCTCGGCCGCGACCGAGCCAAGCACCAGACGTTTCACGCCCCGCTTGTCGCCGGTGCCCATCACGATATGGTCAGCGCCGATTTCCTCGCCGTAGGCGATGATGGCGGGTCCGGCACTGCGCGACACCGCCGCAACCGTGTCGATATCCACCGCGCCGACGGCTTTCGCCTCGGCCGCCGCTTTCTGCAGAATGGCCTCGGCTTCTTCGTCGGGCCACTGGTTGATCAGCGGGCCGCGCGCGCCGCCCAGCGCCAGATTGATCGCGCAGATCGTCAGATGCGCCCCGGTCAGCTTGGCCAGCTCGGCGGCCTTGCGCACGCCGATCATGGCATGGTCCGACCCATCGGTCGGGCACAGGATCTTCTTGGTCATCGCTTCATCCTTGTCCGAGTTGACGTGGGAACCTGCAAAGCAGCAAATGGAACGGCCCGCCTTGACATGCGTCAAGAAAGTTCACCCACATGCAAATTTTGCGGAGCCCGCCATGCAGCCCATCGACCCCAAGGACCGCCGGATCGCCAATATCCGCGAGGCTGCCTTTCTGCCCTTCGTCTATCCCGACGGCCTGGCGCTTGGCGATTCCGTCCTGCAGCTTGACGACAGTCGGCCGTTGGGCGTGGGCTTCCATGTCTACCGGATGCCCGCCGGCATGACCACGCGCGGGCACCGCCACAACGGGCACGAACAGTTCCTGATCCTCGAAGGCGAGCTGCACGAAAGTGACGGCACGATCCTGCGCGCGGGGGACATGGTGTTTTACCGCGACGGCACCGAACACAACAGTTTCACCCCGGACGGCTGCCTGCTGGCCGTCCACATCGCCGGACCGGAGACGCCGCTGGAATAGACCGGCGGACCCGGAACGCTTTGGGGGCCGGTCAAGGCGTCAACGCGGAACGACCCGCCCTGCCACAGGCGCGCGCACCCGCCGCAGGGCGTTGATCTTGCGAAGCCGCCGACAAGCTAACCATTGGTTTCAATGGCATCGCAAACCGCACCACGCGTGGCGCGGCGTCAGATGTCCAGCGTGGTCTGCGTCTCCCACGACGAGAAATGCGAACAGTAGTCGTTCCATTCCTTGTGCTTCAGCTTGAGGAAGGCCGAGGAAAACTCGTCCCCCATCATCGCCTTCAGGGTCTTGTCGCGGTCATACTCCCGCAAGGCATCCAGCAGGTTCAACGGCAGCTTCGGCGCGTTCTTCACCGTGTGGCCCATCTGGTACATGTCGATGTCGTGCCGCTTGCCGGGGTCGGCCTTGGTCCGCACCCCGTCGATCCCCGCCGCCAGAATGACCGCCTGCATGAGGTAGGGGTTCGCCGCGCCATCGGGCAGCCGCAGCTCGAACCGCCCCGGCCCCGGAACGCGGACCATGTGGGTCCGGTTGTTCCCCGTCCAGGTCACCGTGTTCGGCGCCCAGGTGGCGCCGGACGAGGTGCGGGGCGCATTGATCCGCTTGTAGCTGTTCACCGTCGGGTTGCAGATCGCCGCCAGCGCCGAGGCGTGTTTCATGATCCCGCCCAGGAAGTGCCGGCCCTGATCCGACAGGCCCAGTTCCCTCTTCGGGTCGGCGAAGGCGTTGGTCTTGCCGTCGAGGCTCCAGACCGAGATATGCGCGTGGCAGCCCGACCCCGTCAGCCCCTTGAAGGGTTTCGGCATGAAACTCGCGCGGAAGCCGTGCTTTTCGGCGATGGACTTGACCATGAACTTGAAGAAGCTGTGCTTGTCGGCGGTCTGCAGCACGTCATCATATTTCCAGTTCATCTCGAACTGGCCGATCGCATCCTCGTGGTCGTTCTGATAGGCCTCCCAGCCCAGTTCCAGCATGTAGTCGCAGATCTCGCTGATCACGTCATAGCGCCGCATCACCGCCTGCTGGTCGTAGCAGGGCTTTTCGGCGGTGTCGTAGATGTCCGAAGGGCCGGTCCCGTCGGCATTCAGGATGAAGAACTCCGGCTCCACGCCGGTCTTCACCCGCAGGCCTTCCTTCGCGGCCTCGCCGATCAGCCGTTCCAGAACGTTGCGCGGGGCCTGGTCGACGAGGCGTTCCTCCATCGTGGCCCGCGCCGCGACCCAGGCAACCTCCTTCTTCCACGGCAGCTGGATCACGCTGTCGGGATCCGGCACCGCCATCAGGTCGGGGTGGGCGGGCGTCAGGTCAAGCCAGGTCGCGAAACCCGCGAACCCCGCCCCGTCCACCGCCATGTCGCCGATCGCCTGCGTCGGCACCAGTTTCGCGCGCTGCCCACCGAAGAGGTCGGTGTAGGAGATCATGAAATACTTGACGCCCTTTTCCTTGGCCCATTTTGCCAGGTCTTTCGCCATGGTCTAACTCCCTGTCCGTCTTTTGTTGTTTGCTTGGATGACAGCGACCTTACCAGCCGCCGTTGCGTCCCGGTATCCAGTTGGTGCCCGCCAGGGGGACCCCAGCCATCGCCGCCGCCTCGATGGTCAACGAGACCAGGTCCTCGGGTTCCAGATTGTGCAGGTGGTTCTTGCCGCAGGCGCGCGCGATGGTCTGCGCCTCCAGCGTCATCACCTTGAGATAGTTCTTCAGCCGACGGCCGCCGAGGACCGGATCGAAGCGTTTCGACAGCTCGGGGTCCTGCGTGGTGATCCCGGCGGGGTCGCGGCCCTCGTGCCAATCGTCATAGGCGTCAGCGGTGGTGCCGAGCTTCTGGTAGTCCTCTTCCCAGCGCGGGTCGTTGTCGCCAAGCGCGATCAACGCCGCCGTCCCGATGGCCACCGCGTCCGCGCCCAAGGCCAAGGCCTTGGCCACGTCCGCGCCCGAGCGAATCCCGCCCGAGACGATCAGCTGCACCTTGCGGTGCATGCCCAGATCCTGCAGCGCCCTCACCGCCTGCGGGATGCAGGCCAGGATCGGCATGCCGACATGTTCGATGAACACATCCTGCGTCGCCGCCGTGCCGCCCTGCATGCCGTCCACCACGACCACATCCGCCCCGGCCTTCACCGCGAGCGCGGTGTCATAGTAGGGTCGCGCCCCCCCGACCTTCACATAGATCGGCTTTTCCCAGTCGGTGATCTCGCGCAGTTCGTGGATCTTGATCTCAAGGTCATCCGGCCCGGTCCAGTCCGGGTGACGGCAGGCCGACCGCTGGTCGATCCCTTTCGGCAGGTTGCGCATGTTGGCCACGCGGTCGCTGATCTTCTGGCCCAGAAGCATCCCGCCGCCGCCGGGCTTTGCGCCCTGACCGACGACGATCTCGATCGCATCGGCGCGGCGCAGGTCGTCGGGGTTCATCCCGTAGCGGCTGGGCAGATACTGATAGACCAGCGTTTTAGAATGGCCGCGTTCCTCCTCGGTCATCCCGCCGTCGCCCGTGGTGGTCGAGGTTCCCGCCGCCGAAGCGCCGCGTCCCAAAGCCTCTTTCGCCGGCCCGGACAACGCCCCAAAGCTCATCCCCGCAATCGTCACCGGAATCTCCAGATGGATCGGCTTTTTCGCGTGCCGCGTGCCCAGCCAGACATCGGTCGCGCATTTCTCGCGGTAACCTTCCAGCGGATAGCGACTGATCGAGGCACCAAGGAACAACAGGTCATCGAAATGCGGCAGGTGCCGCTTGGTGCCGCCGCCGCGGATGTCATAGATGCCGGTCGCAGCGGCGCGGCGGATTTCGGCGTTCACCGCAGGGGTGAAAGTGGCCGAGAAGCGGGGCGGGGTCCGGGGGAAATCGGTCATTCGGCACCTGTCGCGGCGGTTGGGGTGGGGCAAGAGTTTTCGAAAACTCTTGCAAATCTTTTCGAAAAGATTTGCGGCCTTCTGGGATCAAGGTCGCGCATCAGTAGGCCGACGCGTTGTCGATGTTGAAGGTGTACAGCTTCCGGGCCGAGCCGTAGCGGCGGAACTCTTCGGGCCTGGCCTTGCCGTCCGCTTCGCCGCGCTTCAAGAGGTCCGCGAGCAGCGCGATGTGTTCCGGCCGCATCTCCTTCTCGATGCAGTCCGCGCCCAGCGACTTCACCGAGCCGCGCACGAACAGCCGCGCTTCGTACAGGCTGTCGCCCAGCGCCTCACCGGCATTGCCAAGGACGACGATGTTGCCCGACTGCGCCATGAAGCAGGACATGTGGCCGATGTTGCCATGCACCACGATGTCGATGCCCTTCATCGAGATCCCGCAGCGGCTGCTGGCGTTGCCCTTGATCACCAGAAGGCCGCCCCGACCCGTTGCTCCGGCATACTGGCTGGCGTCCCCGTCGATGATCACTGTCCCGGACATCATGTTTTCCGCGACCCCCGGCCCGGCAGAGCCCTTGATGCGGATCGTCGCCTGCTTGTTCATGCCCGCGCAGTAATAACCGGTGGACCCGCGCACCGTGATGTCCACCGGCGCATCGACCCCGGCCGCGATCGCATGCGCGCCCTTCGGGTTGATCACCTCCCAGGCGGTCATGTTGGTCTGGCCCTTCAGCGCATGCAGCGCCGAATTCAGCGCCCGGAGGCCCTCTTTCCCCAGATCGAAACTCTGCATTCAACGCTCCCAGAAATAGACGGTGGCGGGCTCGGGTTCCCAAACGCGGGCAGTCTCGATGCCGGGCAGGTTCACGAGCGCCCGATACTCGCTGCCGAAAGCGACGTAGGCATCCGTTTCGGCCATCACGGCGGGCTTGCAGGCGATGGGGTCGCGGACCACGCCGAACCCGTTCCTGGTGCCGACGACGAAGGTGAAGAAGCCGTCAAGGTCGGTCAGCGTCGCCTCCAGCGCCCGGCCCAGCGGCTCGCCGTCCTGCAGCTTGTGGCTGATGAAGGCGGCAGCGACCTCGGTGTCGTTCTCGGTTTCGAAGGTCATGCCGAGGCGCTTCAGCTCGCGCCGGACGCCGTTGTGATTCGACAGGCTGCCGTTGTGGACAAGGCACTGGTCGGCCCCGGTGGAAAACGGATGCGCGCCCATCGTGGTCACGGCGGATTCGGTGGCCATCCGGGTGTGGCCGATGCCGTGGGTGCCCTTCATCCTGGCCACGTCAAAGCGGGCGGCCACGTCCTTCGGCAGGCCGACTTCCTTGAAGATCTCGATACTGTCGCCCGCGCTCATCACCTTCACGCCGGGGCGCAGGTGTGCCAGGGCGGAGCGCGCGGCCTCCATCTGATCGAGCGGAACCTCGAGGACGGCATGGGTCGATTTCACCCGCATGGCGACCGGCTGGCCGATGGCGTCATGCAGATCGCCGTCCAGGTCCTTGAAGTCGCGCCCCGGGTCGGATGACTGGACTGTCAGCTTGCCCAGCCCGTCCCTTGCCCCGCCATAGATCGCGATGCCCGCGGAATCGGGGCCGCGGTCGGTCATCGTGATCAGCATGTCCGTCAGCATGGCGCCAAGCTGCGGCTCCAGTTTGGGGTCCTTCAGGAACAGTCCAACGATGCCGCACATGGATTCGCCTCCTTGGTGTGGTTTGCCCGACGCTAGCACCGTCTCCGCGGCTCATCAACTGTCGAGAAACAAATTTCACCTGTCGGGAAAAACGCTGCCCAAAACGCTGCCCAGACTTCAGGCAGATGCGGTTTTTCTTGACAGAATGTCGCAGGTGGCTTTCCCTGAGGAAAAAATATTGCCGCGCAGGGAAATGACGGTCGGGCCCCGTCGCGCGGACAAGAACAAGCGCCCAAGGGAGGGAAACGTGGTTGACCTTAATCAGCGGATTGAGGCGATGCACAAACGCGACGTGCTGGTGGCATGGGCGTTCGTGATCGGCCTCTGGTGCGCGATGATCTTCGTGACGATTGCGACCTGGGATCTTGCGCCCAACGGCGCTGCCAGGATCCTGCTGCTCGTCGGCGGGGCGATCGTGTTGATCTTCAACACGGCCGCAATCCTGGCCATGCTGCGCCATTACCGCGAGGACCGCGATTTCATCTACGGGCTCGACATAAAGTTCCAGGACGAAGCGCGGGGGAGGGGTTGAGCCATGGCGCATTACACACCCCCGAAGCAAGGCAGGGCCAGCCAGCTGATCGACGTGATCGTGCTTGTCATCCTGACCGTCGGCGCGCTGTTCGTGCCGCTGTGGCTGGGCCTTGCGGGCGCAGCCAAATCGGTCGAGACCCCGGTCGCGAACCCGACCTGGGAAACGCTTGGCCAGACCCCAGCACAGGCTGCCCAATATGAGGCGCTTGGCTACACGCCCGAGGCGGCGCACGACCTGATCCTGGCGCGGTTCGACTATTCCTTCTCGATCACTGCCCTGCTGACCATGATCGCGGTCATCCTGCTCTACTATTTCCTGATCCTGCGGTTTTCCGAAGTGGAATACCGCGAGGTCATTGCCGAAAAATTCGGGGAGTAAGCCGATGGATCTCTGGAACTGGCTTGAATACGCGGCCTGGGGACTTTCCGTCGCCTTCGGCCTGCACATGGCCATCGACTGGCTGAAGACCGACTCGAGCTATTCGGAAGACGTCCTGACCTCATCGCGCGAAGGCGAGCTTGAGGCCATGGCCGAAGAGCACAAGGTGAAATCATGACCGACGTCGACATCACCTCGAAAACCATGGACGGCATGGGGCCGCACGGCACCAAGGTCGGGCTTCTGCGCGTGCTTGGCCCCGCCCACGTCTGGGCGCTGGGCGTCGGCATCGTGCTGGTCGGCGAATACATGGGCTGGAACTTCGCCGTCGGCAAGGGCGGGGCCTATGCGGCCCTCATCGCCTGCTGGTTCGCGGGGATCCTCTACACCTGCGTTGCGATGATCGATTCGGAGGTCACTTCGACCGTCGCCTCGGCCGGCGGGCAATACACCCAGGCCAAGCACATCATCGGCCCGTTGATGGCGTTCAACGTCGGCCTCTACCTCGTTTTCGCCTACACGATGCTGGAGGCGGCGAACGCGATCACGGCGGGGTATCTCTTTTCGGTGGTGGCCTCGATGGCCGGGTATCAGGCGCCGCTGGACCAGCGTCCCTTCATCATCCTCGTCATCATGTTCCTGGCCTGGCTGAACTATCGCGGGGTGCTGGCCACGCTGACCTTCAACCTGGTGATCACCGCCTTCGCGTTCATCGCGATCCTCGTTCTTTTCCTTGCCACGTCCGGCATCGCGGGTGGCGGGATCATGCAGCACGCCGCGCTGTTCGAAGGCCACGAACTGCCCTACGGCTGGATCGGCATTCTTGCGGCCATGCACTTCGGCCTTTGGTACTACCTTGGCATCGAGGGCACCACGCAGGCCGCCGAAGAGGTCCGCTCCCCCGCCCGCGCGCTGCCGTTCGGCACGCTGGCCGGGATCATGACTCTCCTCATCGCGGCCACCCTCACCTGGTATGTCTCCTCTGGCGTCCTGCCGTGGGAATACCTGGGCGACGGGGTCAACGGCTCGGTGGCGCCGCTTTTCGACACCGCGCGCCTGTCCGGCTCGACCGCACTGGTCTGGCTTCTGGGCTTCGGAACGCTTTTCGCCACGCTTGCCAGCGCCAACGGCTGCATCAACGACGCCAGCCGCGCCTGGTTCGCGATGGGCCGCGACAAGTATCTGCCGGGCTGGTTCGGTGCCGTGCATCCGAAGTATCGCACACCCTACCGGTCGATCGTCTTCCTGGTCCCGATCGCGCTGATCTTTGCCCTCGGCGCGCCGCTGGACCAGGTGATCACTTTCTCGATCCTCTCGGGCCTCCTGGGCTATACCTTCATGCCGCTCAACATCATCCTGTTCCGGCGCAAATGGCCCTTGCACTCGATCAAGCGCGGCTATGAACATCCGTTCCACCCGGTCCCGGCGATCACGCTGCTGACGCTGTGCGGCGTGACCTTCTTCGCGGTGTTCCTGGGCTATGGCACCCAGCTTGTCGCGATGATCGGCTTCTACATCGTCGTCTCGCTGTGGTTCCACTTCTGGCGCTACCGCTTTGTGAACCGGGGGGCGCAGTTCACCATGCCCTGGCCGAAACCGCTGGGCTACTGAGGCCAGGCGGCCCGTCCCGCACGGGGCGGGCCTTTCCCGATGTCCCCGCTTTTCCCCCTTGGCCTCGGCCTCGCCGCCATCGGAGTCTGGCTTGCCTTTCGCCTTCACCGCGAAAGCCGGCAGCGCGCGGCGACCCGCGCCGGCTATTTCGATGCCGTCAAACCGCTTTTCGACGGCGGCGAGACCCGGCTGGAGCCGACCGGCTTCCCCAGGATGACCGGCCGCCGCGCGGGCCTGGCCTTTGATCTGCAGGCGATCCCCGACACGCTGACCTTCCGCAAGCTGCCCGCGCTCTGGCTGCTTGTCACCCTGCCCGAGGCATTGCCACTGGAGGCCACCCTCGACCTTCTGGCCCGGCCTTCCGGGAACGAGCCCTTCACCCGATTCGCCACCCTGCCGCAATCGCTGCCGACCCCGCCCGATCTGCCGAAGCACATCGCCATCCGCAGCGATGACGCCACCCGCGTCCCGCCTGCGGACCTCATCGCCCGCCACGCCGTCCTGTTCCGCGACCCGCAGGTCAAGGAGCTTGTCCTCTCGCCCAAGGGCCTGCGCATCGTCGTGCTGGCCGAAGAGGCAGACCGGGGCCGCTATCTCATCTTCCGCGAGGCCGAGCTGGGCCGCTCCCCCCTGCCCAGCGGGCGGCTGGGGCCGCTCCTCGACAGGCTGGCCGCGATCCGACAGGATGTGCTGTCCTTGAAGGATCCCGGATGAAATCGCCCCTGAACCCCTATCTCGTCCTTGCCGTCGCGATCATCCTTCCCGGCATGGGGCAGGTCCTGAACCGCCAACCGGTGCGCGGGCTGATCTTCGTCTGCTTCGCCATCCTGCTTGGCGCCTTTACGCTGAAGACCGCGGCACCGGAGGTATCGTTCGTCGGCAAGATCGCCGGCGGGCTGTTCGTCTGGGCCATGGCCGTGTTCGACGCCTACAAGGTTGCCCGCATCCGCCACGCGGTCTGGTCCCACGCGAAGGCTCCTCGGTGACTTCGTCCCTCGTCGCGGACCGGTCGCGAGGCGAAGTCGAAGACGCAGGACGAGCTATTCCCGACAGAGCGGCCCAAGCAGTCCCTTCAGCGCCGACAGCGCCTCCGGTCCATCTTCGCAGCGGGGCCCGACCCTGACCGCAACAGTCGCGGCAAAGCCGAAGGCCGCGCGCTTTGCCGGGCTGATCGTCACCTCGAAGCCCCGGGGACCGAACACAACCGATTCGACCGCGTCTTCCGCCCCGAAGGCCTCGTCATTGACCTCGAACCGGACCGGCCCGCCGGTGACAGCCTGGCGGAACATCGCATAGCCGTCCTCTTCGTCCTCGCCCTCGGCAAAGCCGACGAAGAGATGGCCTTCATCCTCGACGACTGACCCATAGGCCGCCTTGATGGTCACGTCGGCCATCGTCAGGTCCACTTTGCAATCGGCGGCAGGCTCATCAGCACGGCATTCGCGTCGTGGCCGGTCTCCAGCCCGAACCTGGTGCCCCGGTCATAGACCAGGTTGTATTCCGCGTAGAGCCCCCTGTGGACCAGCTGCACCTCGCGGTCGGCTTCGGTCCAGGGGGTGGCAATCCGCCGTTCGGTCACCGGCAGGAAGGCGGGCAGGAAGGCGGCACCAACCGCGCGGGTGAAGGCAAAGTCGCGATCCCAGTCCCCGGTGTTGAGATCATCGTAGAAGATCCCACCCACCCCCCGGGCCCGTCCGCGATGGGGCACGAAGAAATACTCGTCCGCCCAGGCCTTGAACCGGGCGTAATAGTCCGGGGAATGCGCGTCGCAGGCCCGTTGCATCTGGCCGTGGAAATGCGCGGTATCCTCGGCATATTCGATGCAGGGGTTCAGGTCCGACCCGCCGCCGAACCACCAGGCGCCCGGGGTCCAGAACATCCGCGTGTTCATGTGGACGGCGGGTGCGTGCGGGTTCACCATATGCGCGACAAGGCTGATGCCCGACGCCCAGAAGCGCGGATCTTCCGACATTCCCGGCACCCCGCGCGCGGCCATCGCGCGCTGCGCCTTGTCGCCCAGCACCCCGTGGACCTCGGACCAGTTGACGCCGACCTTCTCGAACACCCCGCCGCCGCGCATCACGCTCATGATCCCTCCGCCGCCATCGGCACGGCTGGTCGGCGTGACCTCGAACCGGCCGGGAGCACCCTTGGCATTCCGGTCCTCCAGCCCCTCGAACGCCGACACGATCCGGTCGCGCAGGGCACGGAACCACTCGGCGGCCTCGGTCTTGCGGCGGTCGAAGGGATCGGTCATCGTCAGGTCTCCGGCTCGGGGCATCCCCCATGCCTAGCACCCCGCCGCGCCGCTTTCCACAGGTGAAGGAGCGCCCGATGAACCGCTTGATTTTCGTGACGATTGGCCTGCTTGCGGGCTGCGCCACCCCGCAGGGGCAGTGCATCAACCGCAACACCCGTGACCTGCGGACCGTGGACCGGCTGATCGCAGAAACCCAAGGCAACCTCGACCGGGGCTATGCGTTCGAGACGGTCACCGTCTACGAGGATTACTGGGCCATCTGCCCGCGGCCCCCGGTCGCAGCGGGCGAAGCGCCGTCCGCGCCGCGCCTCTGTCTTGACGAACGCCCGGTCAGCGTCCAGCGCGCGAAGGCCATCGACCTGAACGAGGAAGCGCGCAAGCTCGACAGCCTGACGGTAAAGCGCCGGCAGCTGGCCAAGGCGGCAGAGCCGGTCATCGCGCGATGCAAGGCGGAGTTTCCCGAATGATCAATGGGCAGGTGCGCTGACCACATCCAGAAGCCCGCGTCCGCCGTCGACCGTCAACACCTGTCCGGTCACGAAACCCGCAGCATCCGAAGCCAGGAACTGCACCGCCTCGACCAGCTCTGCCGCGGCTGCAATGCGACCGAGGGGAGTGCCCCCGGTGATCGCGTCGCGAAAGCCCGGATTGTCCTTCAGCGTCGCCTGCAGGCTGGCGCTCATCACCGATCCGAAGGCAACGGCGTTCACCCGGATACCCTTCGGCGCCAGGGCCACGGCCAGGGATCGGGTCATCTGGTCCATCGCGGCGGCGGCCATCGAATAGGCCAGCAGCTCGGGCCGCGTGGCCTGGGCCGCGATTGACGACAGGTTGATGATCGAGCCCAGCATCGTGCCTGCCTCGACCTCGGCCCGCTGCGCATGCTGGATCATCCGCTTGGCCGTCATCTGGGACATCCGCAGCGCGGACAACACGTTGTGCCGCCACAACTCCTCGACGCCGTCGGCCTCGGGGTTCAGAATTTCCGACACGAAGGTCCGCCGGTTCGCGTTCACCAGGATGTCCACCCGGTCAAAGGCGTCGACGGTCGCGGACAGAAGGTTGGCGATCGTCAGCTTCTCGGTCAGGTCGCCCGCGAACATGCGGATCGGACCTTCCGCCCGCGCCTCCTCGCCGACCTCGTTCTCCAGCCGGTCCTCGTCGACATCGGCGAACATCACATTCGCGCCCTTGTCCACCAGATGCCGGGCAATGGCGAGCCCGATGCCAGAGGCCGAGCCGGTCACGATGGCGGTCTTGCCGGAAACAGAGAAGGACATCAGCGGGCCTCGTCGTCGGTCAGGGTTTGGCCCGTCTGGGCTTCTGGGCGTGGATCACGCGAAAGCGGCTGTCACTTGCGGCGTCCCTGACGTCAAGGAAACACTCGGCGAGCACCGCATCATAGGGCAGGTGGCGGTTGGCGACCAACCACAGGCTGCCGTCCGGGGCGAGCATTCGCCGGGCCGCCCGGATGAATGCCGCGCCAAGGGCAGGCTCGGCAGAGCGGCCGGTGTGGAACGGCGGATTCATCACGACGGTGTCCAGCAGGGTCTCTGGCCGCCAGGTCGTCGCGTCGGCCCAGCAGAACCGGGCACGCGGGTCGGGAATGTTGACCCTGGCGCAGTCCAGCGCGTCCGCCTCGGCCTCGACCAGGTCAAGCCGCCTGACGCCGGGCCGCGTCAGGATCCCGGCGGCCAGGAACCCCCAGCCTGCCCCCAGATCGGCAACTTTGCCACCCAGCTTTTCCGGCAGGCTGGCCGCCAGCAGCACCGAGCCCGTGTCCGGCCCGTCCGCGGAAAAGATGCCCGGAAGCGTCTGGAAGCCCGCAACCATGGCCGGTCGCGCCGCCCAGTCCGACAGGTCCGGCCCGGCCGGGAACGAGGCCAGCCTGCCATGCGCCTTCGACAGGCTTTCCGACAGATCGACCCGGCCGCGCAGGTCCTTCAGCGCGGTGTCGATCCCGTCGGTCTTCTGCCCGTCGACCACGATCCTTCCGCCCGGCGCGACCTCGGCGGCCGCCTGTGCGATCAGCGCCCGCGCCGCCGCGCGCGAGCGGGGCAGACAGACGATGGCCGCGGCATAGGGCGGGGCGGGCGTGACCGGATGGCGGGCGGCAAAGTGATCCTGATCCGGCTTGAACCCGGTCAGCACGACCACCCGGTCCCCGGGCAAAGCGCTCAGGTCATCGCCGATGCGCGGTCGCAGGACGGCAATCCGCCCTTCGGCAGGCAACGCGACCGCGCCAGTCTTCAGCGCCAGGGACAATCTTGCGGACCGCATGAGCGGAGGCCTAGGCCCCCATGCCCCTTCTGTCCGGACGGAGGATCATTCTTTTTCCATCGTGCATTGCAGCGGATGCTGGTGGCGGCGGGCGAAATCCATCACCTGCGCGACCTTGGTCTCGGCCACCTCGAAGCTGAACACGCCCACCACCGCGAGGCCCTTCTTGTGGACCGTCAGCATGATCTCGAACGCCTGGGCATGGTTCAGGCCGAAAAAGCGTTCAAGCACATGAACGACAAACTCCATCGGCGTGTAATCGTCGTTCAGAAGCAGCACCTTGTAGAGCGGGGGCCGCTCGGTCCTGGTCCTGGTCTTGGTCAGGATCGAGGTATCATTCCCCGGGCCGTCCGTCTTGTCCGACAGGGTTGAAGGGCGGCTCGACACAGGATGCGGGCTCCGTTTCCGGGATTCGGGGTTGCAACTGACCAGCGAAATATAGCCTTTTCTTGCGCAGGGAAAAGGGGCGCACATGCTGACCACGATCGGCTTCGACGCGGACGACACGCTTTGGCAGAACGAGGCGTATTTCCGGTTGACGCAGGACCGCTTTCTGCAAGTTCTGGTCGACCATGCCGAACCGGTCCACCTGCGCGACAGGCTCGAGGCGGCCGAGCGGCGCAACATCGCCTATTATGGCTTCGGCGTGAAGGGCTTCACCCTGTCGATGATCGAGACCGCCGTCGAGGTCACCGACGGCCGGGTTCCCGCCACGGTGATCGCCGACCTGATCGCTTTCGGGCGCGCGCTTCTGGAGCACCCGATGGAACTTCTGCCCCATGCGCGCGCCACGGTGGCCGCGCTGGCGGCCGATTTCCGGCTGGTCCTGATCACCAAGGGCGACCTGCTGCATCAGGAACGCAAGCTGGCCCAGTCCGGTCTGGGCGACCTGTTCCACGGGGTCGAGATCGTGTCGGACAAGACCGAATCGACCTACCGCAAGGCTTTTGCCCGCCACGGCACCGGGGCGGATCAGGCGATGATGGTGGGCAATTCCTTGAAGTCCGATGTCATTCCCGCGCTGCAGGCCGGGTCCTGGGGCGTGCATGTCCCGCAGGAGACGGAATGGGCTTACGAGGCCGCCCCGGCCCCTGCGGATCATCGCCGGTTCCATGTGCTCAAGACCCTTGGCGACTTGCCCGACCTGGTTTTCCGGCTGCGAGACGCACCCCACAGTTAGATCGATTTTCGTCATCCGACGCAACATGTTGACATGCCCCGGGGTGACCGCAGCTTTCCGGCCACCGCATCAACTGCGCCCTGAAAGTCTTTGGAATTTTTGGGTTTTCGGATCACGGAACCTGTGATAGCTTTCGTCCCGAGGCAGAATACGGCACCGGAAAATCCGGGCCAACAGGCAAAGGGTGGGCGAGGTGGCATCGCTTCTCGGGCGGATTTTTCGCACTATTTTCATGACATTTGTGGTCAGCGCCGTGGTGGTGACCTCGCCGCTGCAGGCCGCACCCTTCGCGGCGATCGTGATGGACGGGCGCACCGGCGAAGTCCTTTACGAAAAGAACGCGGACGCCCGGCTGCATCCGGCATCCCTGACCAAGATGATGACGCTCTATATCGTCTTCCAGGAGATCGAGGCCGGCAGGTTGTCGCTGGACACCCAGGTCACGGTCACGAAATACGCCGCTTCGCAACCACCCTCGCGTCTAGGCCTCAAGCCCGGCCAAAAGATTGCAGTGCGCTATCTGGTCCGCGCCGCCGCGATCAAGTCGGCCAATGACGCGGCTGCGGCACTTGGCGATTACATCGGCGGCGATGCGGCCAGCTTTGCCAAGCGGATGACGCGGACGGCGCGGCAGCTGGGGATGAACAACACCACCTTCAAGAACGCGAACGGGCTGACCGCAAACGGTCACCTGTCTTCGGCGCGCGACATGAACCTGCTCGGTCGGCGACTGTTCTACGATTTTCCGCAATACTACAGCATCTTCTCGCGCCGGAGCGCCGATGCGGGCGTTGCCACCGTGTCGAACACGAACGCGCGCTTCCTTGACGCCTACGAGGGCGCGGACGGGATCAAGACCGGCTACACCGGCGCTGCGGGCTTCAACCTGACGGCATCGGCCCGTCGCGGCAACAAGCACATCATCGCGACCGTCTTCGGCGGCACATCGACCGCCAACCGCAACGCCAAGATGGCCGAGCTGATGGATATCGGCTTTGCCAAGGCCCGGGACAACGTCCAGGAACAGCCGCCGGTCGCCGCTGCGGTCGAGGACGCGCTGGTGGCCTCGCTTGAATCCGGCATCGACGAGATCGACGCCGTGGGTGGCGCGGGCAAGATCGTGCGGGTGTCGGGTGCGGTGAAGGCCTCTCCCCGGCCCAAGGCGCGGACCGAAGGCACCGCCATCCCGGAAGAGATGGTGATTGCGATGGCCGAGGGGATCGATGGCGCGCTTGCCGAAGCCACTGCCGAGCCCGCGCCCGAAGGCACGCTGCAATTCCAGGCCGAAGCCATGGCGGAAGGCGATATGTCGGAGGACAGCATGGCCGTTGCCGAAGCGGGACAAGAGGCCGCGCCGGACGCCGCCGTCGCGGTCGCAGCGAACGACCCTGCCCCGGCCGCGCCTGCCGAACCGGGCACGCTTGAGGCCCAGGCCGCTGCGCTGACCGCGGCGCCGCCGGAAACCATGATTGCGGATGCCGGGCTGTCCGAAGCTCCGGTCGATCCGGCGCTGGCTGCCCAGAGGCCAAGGTCGCGCCCCGAAATGCTGGTCGCCGCGCCGCAAGTCGCCGAAGTCGCAGCCCCGGCAGAGGCTCCCGTTGCCGTGGCGCCGGAAGAGATCGTCGTCGCAGAGGCAGCGCCGGAACTCGTCCTGACCGATCCCGGCACCGAGGTCGCTGCCGAGGCTCCGCTTGCCATGATGGCCGAAGTCACCGGCGTGGAAGCGGTCGCGGGTGCCACCGCCCCTGCGCCGTCCGCGGTCGAACTGGCCCTCGAGACGGCACCGGCAACGATGCCCAAGCGCCAGGCGCCGATCTTCGACGCGGTGGCGACCGCAGAAGCGGTGCCGACCGACACGGAAGAGGTTGTCGTGGTGATGTCCACATCGGGCGAGCGGTTTTTCGGGGTGAACGTCGGCAAATATTCTTCGCGCTACGAGGCCGAGAAGGCGCTTCTGAAAACCGCGCTGGCAGAGAGCGCCACGCTGAACGTGGGCCTGCGCAAGACGGTCCAGTCTGGCGGGGCCTGGCGCGCAAGCTTCATGGGGCTGACCCAGGAACAGGCGGCACTGGCCTGCCGCCGCCTCACCGCCCGCGCGGTGCCCTGTGAAACGGTCGGAGGCTGAGCGATGGTGGCGCTGGTCTTCCCGGCATTGCCGACTGTCACCCTGCCGGTGACCGGCCGCCCGGAACGCTTTCCGATCCGCCGCATCTTCTGCGTCGGCCGGAACTACGCCGACCACGCCGCCGAGATGGGAAACGACCCGGCGGAGGCCCCGTTCTTCTTCACCAAGCCTGCCGATGCCGTGGTGGAATCGGGAAGCCGGATCCCCTATCCACCCGCAACCGGCAACCTGCATCACGAGGGTGAACTGGTCGTCGCCATCGGCAAGTCAGGCGCGATGGTCGCGGAAGAGGACGCGCAGAACCTGATCTGGGGCCATGCCGCAGGCAACGATCTGACCCGGCGCGACCTGCAAACCGAAGCAAAGGCGGCGCGGCGGCCCTGGGACATGGCGAAGGCCTTCGACAAGTCCGCCGTGATCGGAGCGGTGCGGCCCGGACCGATGCCGGAGGCGGTGCTGCGCTGTTCGGTCAACGGGGCGACGCGGCAGCAGGCAAAACTGTCCGACATGATCTGGAGCCCGGCAGCGATCATCGCGGCGCTGTCGCGGATGGTCAGCCTGTCCCCCGGGGACCTGATCTTCACGGGAACTCCGGCGGGGGTGGGACCGCTCGCTCGGGGCGACACCTGCAAGGTCGAGATCGAGGGGCTCCAGACGGCAAGCGTGACCATCGCCTGATCCGCCCGCGCACGGACCGCAAGCCGGGGTGCGAAGACCCGGCGGGTGGCACGGGCCGCGACGGGCGGTTGGCGGCCACGGGGCGGCGGCCAGGGATGAAGGCACCCGCCGCGCCGATGGCCTCGCGGTCTGCGGTCTTGCCCGGACCCGGAACGCCGCTTCGTTCTGCCGGCACCCCGCCCCGCGTTTCATCCGGCGACCGACCGCGACCGGAGGCTTCGCCCTACCATCCGGGTGGCGCAGCCGCCGGAATTTCGGCCGCCGCCACCTTCAGGCACAGCGCGATGACATCGGCCACGACGTGTTCGGCCGTAAGTCGGCCTTTCTCGGCAGTGGCAAGATGCGCTTCGCCAACCACGCCGAAAGGGTTGAGATCCGAGGAAATCCAGCCCTTTGCCACAGCCCCGATGGGCGATATGGCGGCGGTCTCGGCCGAGGAACGGAAGTCCTGCGCTGCAGTCATGTCCACCGTTTCCGGGCGGAAATGCAGCAGCAGCGACGTTTCCATGTCCCCGCCGTGAATGCCGAACCCGGTTTCCCGCGCCGAATACAGGCCTTGTGGCAGCCCGTTTGCCGCCCAACCCAGACGCACCGCCAGCATTCCGGCCTGCACCCGCAATTCGCGCGCGACGATGGAGATCAGGTCGGCGTTGCCGCCATGGCTGTTCAGAATGATGATCTTGCGGACCCCGGCACGGGCGACCGAGAGGCCGATCTCGGTCCAGGCGGCCAGTGCGGTGGCGGCAGACAGGGTCAGGGTGCCGGGGGCCCAGAGATGTTCGTTCGACTTGCCCACCGCCATCACCGGCAGGATGCGCAGGTCAAGATCGGCGGGGGCCCGTTCGGCAAGCAGGGCGCACAGGTGCGCGTTGATGATCGTGTCGGTTCCGACCGGCAGATGCGGCCCATGCTGTTCCACCGCCGCTGTCGGCAGGATCGCGATGGTCCGCATCGGGTCGATCGCGGCGAAGTCGGGGGCGCGGAAGTCGGCCCAGGGGCGGGCCGTCATTCGGCGGCCTCGCGTTGCAGCTGTGGCAGGGGCACGGGCACCGGACGCCCGATCAGCCGGTCCATCTGCGCCGCGACGCGCATGAGATGGGCGCGGCGGCTTTCGGGGGTGGATCTGTCCATCAGATAATGCGCGGCAAAGGCGCGGCGGTGACGCGGGGTCAGAAGAAAGCCGACGCCCCGACGCAGCGTCCGCCGCCCCGGCGACCCCACCACGAAGGTCAGCCAGCGGCTTGCCCCGCAGGTGGTGAAGACGCCCAGCCGGTTGATGTGCCTGAGGCCCGGGCGGATCGTCGTGTTCGCGGCGTCGGGCATGAAAAAGGCGACATCGGGCAGCAGCACCCGGTCAAGCCAGCCCTTCAGCATGGCGGGAAGGCCATACCACCAGGTCGGGTAGACGAAGATCAGCGTGTCGCACCAGCGGATATCCTCGACCTCGCTGCTGACCGGGGCGCAGTTCTTCGGGCAGTCAAGATAGCCCTCCCATTCTGCGCGGGTCAGGACCGGGGAAAAGCCGCTGGCGTAAAGATCGTGCAGCCGCACTTCGGCCCCGGCGCTGTCAAGTTTGGCAAGGACCAGATCACGGACTGCGGCAGTGAAGCTGTGCGGAGACGGGTGGCAATAGACGACAAGAGCGCGCATCAGAAATGCTCCATCTTGCGGTGCACGCGGGCAAGATAGTCCGCGCGCTGGCCCGCATCCGCACGGTTCATGTCGTAGAGGGCCATATACAGAAAGCTATCCGGTTGGCAGGCGTGACGGAAGGCCCGTGACACGACCCGCCGCGGCGGATCGCCCACCAGGAAGGCGCGCATCCGGCTGGCACCGTAGGTGGTGACAGTCGCAAGCTTGCGGATATGGGTCATCGCCGGGCGCACCTTGCCGTTCTCGAGGCTGAAGGTGATGCCGGGCAGGAAGACCCGGTCGGTGTAGCCCTTCAGGATCGCGGGCATGCCGAAGTTCCACACCGGATGCACGAAGATCAGGGCCTGGGCCGCGCGCAGCCGGTCGACATGGGATTGCACTGCTCTGGTGTTGCTCGTGGTGTCGTGATAGCCGCGCCGCTCGTCCGGGCCGAGGATCGGGTCGAAGCCTTCCGCGTAAAGATCGCAGAGGTCCACGTCCCACCCCCGCGCGGTCAGCGCGCCGGTCACCCTGTCGCGCAAGGCGGCGGCAAAGCTGTCGCCGCAGGGGTGGGCATAGAGGACCAGCGCCCGAGTGGTCATCGCGTGGTCATCCGGCGGCTTTCCTCATCTGGTCATAGGCATACATCCGGGAGTAGTCCCAATCCGGCACATCCCAGGCGATCATCTTTCCGGGGTTCAGGATGCCCTTCGGATCGGCCTGCCGCTTGAAGGCAAGCTGGGTCGCGTCGGTCGACTGCCGCCCGCCTTCCTCCAGCGTATAGCGGTGCGGGTTGAAGACATGCGCGCCGATCGCGTCATGGCTGCGGATGATCTCGTCCAGCCGCGCCTCGGTGGTGAACCTGACCAGGGTCAGGCCGGCAAAGGCCATCTGGCCGCCCATGCGCATCGCTTCAAGGTGCTGGATCAACTCGCCGGGGAAGGCTGCGCGGATGGCGGCGATCTTCTCTTCGTAGACGCCGGGGGCATAGGCGACCTGCAGGTAGGTGATCGACGGATCGACCTTGAGGGCGCGCAGCGTGGTGTGGTTCCAGCCGTATTCGTAGACCGGCCCGGGCTCCTTGTCCCACCGCGTCTGGTCGCTGCGGTAGATCAGGCTTGCGCCGGGATAGCGGGCCAGGAAGGTCAGGAACCCGTCCATCGACTGCGGCGCGACCATCAGGCCCAGCAGGTGATCGGCGTCGGTCACATGGGGGGCGATGCGGGCGAAATAGGCCGTCGCAGTCGGGGCCTCATAGACCGAGACCAGCTTTTTCAGGATGCCGTCCTGATGGCCAAGCTCACCCGCCAGCCTGACGGCGGTGGCAAAGTCGCGGTGGGTGACGAAGAGTTCCACCCAGTCATAGGCGGGGGCCAAGGGCATCTCGACCTCGGTGATGATGCCGTTGGTGCCATAGGCATGGCTGACGCGGTGCAGTTCTTCTCCGGTGAAATCGTGGACCTGCGGGGTGGCCTCGGCCGTCACGACCCGCAGGCGCAGGATGTTGCCAAGGTCGCGCAGCACGCCCCAGGTGCAGGAGCCGACCCCGCCCGACCCGCCCGAGATGAAGCCGCCGATGGTGGCGGTGGCGAAGGTGGAGGGGTGCATCCGCAACTCTTGCCCGGACTGCGCGCGCGTCGCGGCATCAAGGTCGCGGATCAGGCAGCCGGGTTCGGCGATGACCCGGCCCGGATGGATCGCCTTGACCGCGGCCATGTTCTTCATGTGCAGGATGATCCCGCCTTTCAGCGGCATGGCCTGGCCGTAATTCCCCGTCCCCGCCCCGCGCACGGTGACGGGGACGCCATGGGCATGGGCGGCGGCCAGCACGTCGATCACCTCGGCCTCGGACCTTGGCGAGACGACGAAATCGGCGGTCAGGTGGTCCATCCGGGACTTGAGGACCGGCGAATACCAGAAAAAGTCCCGGCTTTTGGCGCGGACCGAAATCGGGTTCTCGTCAATCTCCAGGTGCGACAGGGCGGCTTTCAGGGCTTCAGTGCGCATGCGGGCCTCATCAGGTCGTCAAGTTCGGCATGGTCGGGAAGGGTTCGGTCCATGGCAATGCCCGCCCGCAGGACGGTGCGGTCGGATTGCGGGCGCGAGAAAAGCTCGGTCCAGCCGCGGGCGCGGAAGATCACCAGATCGGCCGGGGCTCCGGGGGAAAGCCCGGGCGCCGCAAAGCCGCACAGCGCGGCGGGCGTGGTCAGGACGGACTGCACCCAGTCGGTCGCGGAATGGTCGAGATGGGCGATGCGGGTCGCCTCGCGCAGCACCTCGACCATGTCGAGATCGCCGTAGGCATAGAACGGGTCGCGGGTGTTGTCGCTGGCGAAGGCGACCGGAATGCCGCGGGCGCGCGCCTCATGCACCAGGGTGATGCCCCGATTGCGGGGGGTGCGGGCGGCGTGGCGGTCCTGCAGGTACAGGTTGCACATCGGCAGGCTGACGATCCCGACCCCGGCCTTGGCGCAGAGGTCGAGCGTTTGAAGCGCCTCGCCTTCGGGCATGGTGGACAGCGAACAGCAGTGCCCGGCGACGATCTTTCCCTGAAAGCCGGTGTCGAGCGCGGCCCGGGCGATCTGGGCCAGGGTGTTCACGGCGGGGTCCAACGTCTCATCCGCGTGGAAATCCATGTCGAGGCCACGGTCGGCGGCCAGCGTGAAGACCCGGCGCAAACGCTCGGGCATGTCCGGCATCGCGTAGGTGAAAAGGCCCAAGACGCCCCGATGCGCCGCCACCCGGTCGGCCAGAGTCACGAAGGCCGGGTCCAGCGCCATGTCGCAGCCGGCAAGCGAAGCGGCCTGCAGATCGATCCGCCCCGCCCATTCGGCGCGGATTTCGGCAAACAGCGGCCAGGAAACCGCATCCTGCGGCGGAATGCTGTCCAGATGCGTGCGGATCGCGCGGGTGCCATGGGCGAAGGCCGTGCGCAGGGCGAAGTCCACCCGGCGGCGGAGGTCGGTCGCGGACCAATGGCTCTCTCGATCCGACCCGGCAGCGGCAAGCGCGCCCGCAAAGGTCCCGTCCGGGTTCGGGCTGCGATCCCAGATCTGGCCCTTGTCGAGATGCGTGTGCATGTCGATGAAACAGGGCAGGACCATCCCGCCTTTCAGATCGACCTCCGCCATGCCGGGGGCCGCCGTCGCGATCTGCCCGCCGCTCAGGGCCAGATCACTGCGGACCAGATCGCCCGGCTGACCCAGCAGGCAGGCCGGGACGGTCGCGTTGCGCAACAGGACGGGACCGTCGGGCAAGGACTGCATCATGTCTCACGCCGGATGGCGCTTTCGTGCCATTTGCGCAGGAAGACCCACGATAGAAAGCTTGTCGCGGCAAAGATGATCACGCCGACCACGGCAATCATGATCAGGGCCGCGAACATGCGGGGATAGTTCAGCCGGTAGCTCGCCTCCAGAATGCGGAAAGCCAGGCCCGAGCCCGAACCGCTGATCCCCGCGACATATTCCGCGACGATGGCCCCGATCAGCGCCAGCCCGCCCGCGATCCGCAATCCGCCGAGGAAATAGGGCAAGGCCGACGGGAGCTGCAGGAACAAAAGCGTCTGCCACCAGGTCGCGCCATAGATCGCATACAGATCGCGCAGGTTGCTGTCGGTCGATTTGAGGCCAAGCGTCGTGTTCGACAGAATCGGGAAGAAGGCCACGATCCAGGCACAGATCAGGACCCGCGCCAGGGGATCCTGCACATAGATGAAGATCAAGGGCGCGATGGAGACGATGGGCGTGACCTGCAGCACCACCGCGTAGGGAAAAAACACCAGTTCGGCAAACCGGCTTTGGGTGAAGAGGATCGCAAGCAGGACGCCGCCGATGATCGCGATGCCAAGCGCAAGGAAGGTGATCTTCAGCGTCACCATCAGCGATCCGAACAGCATGGGATAATCCGCGAGGAACCGCCCCCAGACCCTGGCGGGCTCGGGAAAGATCAGGCCGCGCGTCTGGGTGCTGTTGGAAAACAAGTGCCAGCCCCAGACCGTCAGGATCACGACCACCAGCGGCAGGGCCCAGCGGGCGACAGCCTCGATCCTGCGGTTTCGCGCCCGGCGGGCCTCGTCCGCGTCGACGGCCGGGTCGGCGCTGCGCGGCACCGCGGGGTCAAGGTCAGAGGTGGTCATTCGAATGATCCCCCATGGCGCGGCGCAAGGCGTCCGACACGACATGCGTCTGCGCCGCATAGTCCGGCGAGGTGCGAAACTCCATGTCGCGCGGATAGGGCGCGCCGACCGTCAGTTCCTGCACGACGCGACCGGGACGCGCGGCCATCACGACGATGCGGTCGGACAAAAAGACGCTCTCAAAGACGGAATGGGTGACGAAGATCACCGTGCAGCCGATCTTGGCTTTCAGCGCCAGAAGGTCGTCGTTCAGCTTTTGCCGCGTGATCTCGTCCAGCGCGGCGAAAGGTTCGTCCATCAGGATCAGTCGCGGATTGGTGACGAAAGCGCGGGCGATCGACACCCGCATCTTCATCCCGCCTGACAATTCGCGCGGGTAGGCGTCGCGGAAGTTTTCCAGCCCCACCAGCTCCAGCGCCGTGCCGACCCGGTCCCTGACCGAGGCAAAGGACTCCCCGCGCAGGCGGAACGGCAGCCAGACGTTCCTGGCGACCGTGGCCCAGGGCATCAGGGTCGGTTCCTGGAACACCACGCCGATATCGCCGCGGTCATGCGCGCCGATCCAGCCGATCCGTCCCGATGTCGGTCGCATCAGTCCGGCGATCAGGCGCAGCGCCGTCGACTTGCCGCAGCCGGACGGCCCCAGAAGCGACAGGAAATCGCCTTCGTTCACCGTCAGGTTCATCCCGTCCAGCGCCATGACGGTGCTGTTGAACACCTTGGAAACACCCGTCATTTCCAGCAGGCGCGGGCGCTGGGCTATCGGCAGGATCGGTCGGTTCGACAAATCGGTCATGCGATGTCCATAAGCGCGGGGGCCGATGGCGCCCCCGCGGTGGCACTCAGGTCAAGGCGTCACTCGGCGGGCTTGCGGTCAAGCCCGACGCCCTTGTTCACGAATTGCAGCGTGTAGGACGCCTTCCAGTCAAGCCCTTCCTGCACCGCGCCAACCGAGACCATCTTGTTGTAGAAATCCTCGACCCTGGCGTCGGTCATCGCACCCGCCCCCATCGTCAGCGCGTCACCGGAAAAGACGATGCCGTGCTCCTTCATCGCCGCGATGCCATAGGCGATGGCCTCGTCGGTCATTTCCGGGTTGTCCTTCTTGATCATCTCGTTGGCGGCGCTGTTGTCGCCGTAAAGGTAGTTGGTCCAGCCGATGGCCGACCCGTCGACAAAACACTGCACCACCTCTGGCCGGTTGGCCACAGTGTCGGTCAGCGTCTCGATCGTGGTCGAATAGGCGGTATAGCCGGCATCGGCGATCAGCCAGGCATCGGGTTTGGTGCCGGTTTCCTTTTCGAAGAAATACGGCTCGGATGACAGATACCCCTGCATGCCCCAGGTCTTGTTGGCAATCAGCGGTGCTGCCGAGAAGGTGTAGACTTCGCGCTGTTCGGGCTTGAACCCATAGGCCTGGATCATCCAGGCCCAGAAGGTCAGAACGCCCCCGTCCGAGATCAGCACCTTGTCGAGCTTGGCAAGGTCGGCGAAGGTTTTGGCCACGCCCGGCCAGGTCACGATGACCTGCGGGTCCTTCTGGAACGAGGCCGCGACAGTGATGATCGGCAAGCCTTCCGCCACTGCCGAGAAGCCGTCCAGCGTCGAGCCTCCCATGCTGAAATCGACCTGCCCGGCCAGCATCAGCGCGCGGTTGTTCACTTGCGGGCCACCCGGCAGGATGGTGACGTCAAGGCCGCAGGCCGCATAGGTGCCGTCGGCGACGGCCTGATAGTAGCCACCATGTTCGGCCTGGGCGACCCAGTTGGTGCCGAAGGTGACGGCAACATTCTGCGCGGCGGCAGGAAATGCGGCGGCGGCGGTGATGGCCGAGGCCAGGATGAGACGCGTCGGAATTGGCATGGGTTCAGCTCTCCTGTTGGTGTCTTTCGGATCCCGTTGCCCGGGCTTGCAGACAAGTATGGCGCGATCCTTGCAGCCGACGAGGGTTCGGACCAGCAATTCCACCCGGCCCGCAGCGGTCGGTTCGCCTTGGGCTTAGTCATCGACAGGCATCTGCACAAAATTTGTGCAGATGCGCCGCCTGCTCCGCCCTGCCCTTGTCAAGCCGCCGGGCGGGCCGCAAGACTTCGCGTGCCGACCGATGCGGAAAACCCGATGCGCGCGCTTTCGCCCCCTTCGATTCGACCTCCCTTCGCTGCCTATTCGCATGGCGTCGAGGTGCCGCCCGGTCTGCGCTGGGTCGCCACCTCGGGCCAGCTTGGACTGGCATCGGACGACACCCTGCCCGAGGGCGCCTATGCCCAGGCAGTCCAGTGTCTGGCAAATTGTGCCGCCATCCTGGCCGAGGCCGGGATGTCCGCCGCCGACGTGGTCCGCATCAACGCTTTCGTCACCGATCGGGCGCACATGGCAGGCTACATGCGGGCGCGCGACGAATGGCTGTCGGGCGTCGCCCGGCTGCCCGCCTCGACCCTGGTGATCGTGTCCGGTTTCACCCGCCCCGAGTTCCTGGTCGAAGTCGAGGTGACCGCCGCCTCACTCTGACCCGGCCCGGCCGATGTCGAGGACGTCCAGGTCTGTGCAGCGCAGAACCAGCACAGAAGCGCCAAGGGCTTGCGCGAAGTCCCGCTCCGTCGCGTCCAGAACATCGCGGGGGACCGACTTCCAGGCCTCCCGGCTGGCCCATCGGATCACGATCCGAAGCCGTTCCGGATCGTCGGCCGTGCGCCAGATCTCTTTCCCGAGAAATCCGCTCTGCGCGGCCAAAGTCGCGGTCCAGATCTTGTGGTCAAGCAGGACGAACCTTTCCAGCAGCTCTTGCGGAACCGAGAACTGCAGCTCTTCGATCACCATTCCACAGGCTCCTGGCGGCCACGACGTCCGCTTATGGGCTGGCCGGACGGCAGCAGCAATCCCCGGCGAGCCGCTGCCGCCGCCGGTCGCGCCGCAAACACCGTCGGACCGCCACCATCGGGATCAGGCCCGAGGGCTGCCGAGCAGTCCTCGGACCCCGGCATCAAGCCGATCACCCGAGGCGGTTCTGCCAGGGCGATCAGCCGCGCGATCCGGTGGTGGCGGGGGCGACCTCGCGGTCGATCGCGATCCCTAAGCCAGCGCGCGCATGGCTTCGCGGCGTCCTTCAAGCCGGGCCGCAAGCGCGGGATCCGGCAGAATGGACCGGCTTGTCGCGACCGGGTCTTGCAGCGCCATGACCGGGCCACCCGCCGCGACGGCGGCAAGGCATGCGGCACCGCGAGGCCCGGCAATGGCGGCACCCTCGATCAGCCTAACGGGCCGGGCCAGCGCCGTCGCCAGAAGCTGCAGCCACAGCGCGCTGCGGGTGCCGCCGCCGACAACGGTCAGGCGTTCCGGTCTCGCGCCGACCTCGATTTGCGCCGCGATGCAATCGGCGAACTGGAAGGCGACCCCTTCCATCGTGGCGTAGGCAAGCATGGCCGGCGTGACGCCGGGGTGCAGGCCCGTGATGCGGCCGGTCATGTCCGGACGATTGAGCGGCGTGCGGATTCCGGTCAGGCAGGGCAGGAAGACCGGAGCGGTTTCCGGACCTTGCGCGGTCACGAAGGCCATGGCCTCGGCATCAAGGTCGGGCACCTGGCGCCCTGTCATCTGCCCGACCCAGTCCAGGCTGGCCGTGGCCGACATCACCACGCCCATCGACAGATAGACCCCCGGCACGACATGGGCCGAGGTCAGGATCGCGCGCTCTGGCCCCGGGTGGAAGACGGCATCGACGATGCAGGCCACACCCGAGGTGCCGATCGTCAGGACCGCGTCACCCGACCGGGCACCGCCCGCGCCGAGGGTCGATCCCATGTTGTCGCCCGCCCCCGCCGCAACCGCGACCGGTCCCGCCATGCCCCAGCGGGCCAGAAGGCCGGGCTTCAGCCGGCCGGCTTCGGCCCAGCTGTCCACGACCGGGGGCAAGTGGGCGGGATCCCAGCCGACCGCTTCGCACAGGTGCCGGTCCCAGCACCCCGTCGCCACGTCCAGAAGCTGCGTTCCGCCGGCATCCGACGGCTCGGTCGCGACCTCTCCGGTCAGCGCAAGACGGACATAGTCCTTGGTCAGCATCAGCATCCGCGCGCGGTCCATCAGCGCGGGTTCGTGGCGGCGCAGCCACATCAGCTTTGGCGCGGTGATGCCGGGGTCGGGCGTGCCGTTGGTGCGCCGGCCGATGTCGGGCACCAGGGTCAGAAGCTCGGCGCATTCGGCCAGCGCGCGCTGGTCGTTCCACAGCATCGCAGGCCGCAGGGGGCGCAGGTCCGCGTCGAGGACCAGCGCCGCCAGCATCTGGCCGGAAAGCCCGATGCCGCGGACGGCGGCTATCTCGCGCGGGGCGGCGGCGGCCAGCCGGTCAAGGCAGGCGACGACGGTCGCGACCCAGAGGTCCGGGTCCTGTTCGCTCCATCCGATCTGCGGGCGGCTGACGGCGACGGGCTCGGCCGCGACGGCGATCACGCGGCTCAGGTTCTCGATCAGCACCGCCTTGATGCCCGAAGTGCCAAGGTCGATCCCGACATGCAGGACCATCAGGCGCTTCCCAAAAGGGCGCGGGCGGTCGTCTCGTCGGTGACAAGCGTGTTGATGACGGCCCGCTTCAGCACGGCCCGCAAGACCGGAACCTTGTGCGGCCCCCCGGCGGCAAGGATCACATTGGGGATATGCGCAAGGTCGGGCAGCCCGATGCCGATGACCCTTTCGTTGATCGGATGCGGGACCGGCTGCCCCTCGGCATCGATCACCACGCCCAGCACGTCGCCCACCGCACCCATGGCACGCAGCTCCTCCATCGTGACATCGCCCGGCAACCCGTCGCGCATCAGCAGCGAATTGCGCGAGATATCCCCTGCCGCCATCGCCAGCGCGTCGACACCGCGCAGCTTCTCCAGCACCTCGCGGAAGACGTCGAGCTGCATGATCGTGTCGCGGCTGTCGCGGCTGCCGGCATAAAGCGGCGCGGTGAAATAGCTGTGCTGGGCGCCCAGAAGGTCGGCAAGGCGGGTGGTGATCTCGAAGCTGTTGAGGTCGGACCCGCGCGTGAGGCCGCCCATCACGCTGATGACCTCCAGGTCCGGGCGTTCCATCGCGGCGACGAAGCGGGTGGCGATGTTCAGCGTGCCGCCCCAGGACATGCCGAACAGCCGGACGCGGGGGTCGGCCAGCACCTCGGAAAGCAGGTTCCCCAGCGCCGCGCCCACGATCATCTGCACGTCGCGCGGGTCCATCGGCGCGGGGGCGACATAGGCCTGGCGCAGCTTGAAGCGGGCCCGCAGCGCCGCCTCCAGTTCCGCGCAAGCCGCGAAGGCGGTGTTGAAGCTGATGCGGACCAATCCCCGCGCCGTCGCCTCGGACAGGGCCTTGTTCACGCGCAGCCGGGTGGCCCCCAGCTTTTCGGCGACCTTCTCCTGCGTCAGGCCCTCGACATGATAGGCCCAGGCGACCTGCGCCAGAAAGCGTTCTTCGGTGTCGATCTGCGGAAGTTTCGGTGCGCGCGCCATCTTGCCCTATTTCACGGCCCCCATGGTCAGGCCCCGCACCAGGTGTTTCGACGCCAGAAGCGCAAAGATCAAGACCGGCACCACGATCAGCGTCGAGGTGGCCATGATCTTGCCGTAGGGCACGTCATAGCCCTCCATGAAGGTCACCGCCATCGCCGGCGCGGTCTTCGCCGCCTTCGGGGCCAGGATGTAGGCAAAGAGCAGCTCGTTCCACGAGAAGATGAAGGACAGGATGCTGCTGACGGCGACCCCCGGCATGGCCAGGGGCAGGCAGATCGACCGGAAGATGCGCCACTGGCTGGCCCCTTCCAGCATGGCGGCCTCGTCCAGCTCATGCGGGATCGACCGGAACTGGTCGGTGCAGATCCAGATCACGATCGGCAGCGTGAAGGTCAGATACATCAGGATCAGCGCGATGTGGGTGTCACGCAATCCGGTTTCCCGTGCGATCAGGAACACCGGGAAGGCAAGGACAACGGGGCTGACGAAGCGGTTGGTGATGAACCAGAACCAGAGATCCCGCTTGCCGCGAAACTCGAACCTTGCCAGCGCATAGGCGGCGGGGGTGCCAAGGCCGACGGCCAGCGCCGTGGTGCTGACGGCAACGATAAGCGAGTTGATCAGGGCTGGGCCGACCTTGTCGACGAACAGCACCTCGCGGTAGTTCGCCAGCGTCGGAGTGAACCACCAGACCGGTGGAGATTCGAGGGCAACGACCTGGGTTTTCAGGCTGGTCGTGACCATCCAGTAGAACGGGAAGACGCAGAAAAGGCCGATGAGGAGAAGCAGGACGCCTTCACCCCAGGCGTGGCGGCGGTTCGTCGGGGCGGCCATGTCAGCGGACCTCGCGGTAGAACAGGCGGATGTACAGCCGCGCCAGCACGATGGTGATGGCCAGCATGATGACCGACTGCGCGGCGGCCATGCCGATGTCGAACTGCCGGTTGCCGACCCGTTCGATCAGGACGGCGATGAACTCGGTGGCCGAGCCTGGCCCACCCCGCGTCATCGTGAAGGGCATGTCGAACAGCTTCAGCGTGTCGGCGGTGCGCAGGATCAGGACGGCGACCAGGCTCGGGATCAGAAACGGCAGCTGGACATGGCGCAGGACGGTCCAGTTGGACCTGGTCTCCAGGGTCGCCGCCTCCTCGATCTCGGGCGGGACGGTGGACAGGCCCGCCAGCAGCACAAGGGCGACGAAGGGTGTCCACTGCCAGATGTCCCACATGACCACGGCGATGAATGCATTTGTAGGGTCGCCGATGAAATTGATCGCGTCGACGCCGATCCAGCCCAGCATCTGGTTCACCACCCCGTATTTCTGGTTCAGCATCACCTGCGCCAGAAGGCCGACCACGGCATAGGTCGTGGCCATCGGCAGGACCAGCGACAGGCGGGTCAAGGTCTTCCAGAATGTCAACCCGGGACGGTGCAGGACCAGCGCGATCAGAAGGCCAAGCGCGATCTGGATCGGCACCGCGATGAGAAACAAAAGTGCGGTGCGCCCCATCGCCTGCCAGAAGACCGGATCGGTCAGGACGGCCCCGTAGTTCTCAAGGCCGACGAAGCGTTGCTGGGCCAGCTTGGTCAGATTGAAATAGTGCAGGCTTTTCCAGACCGCGTAGACCAGCGGCGCGATGCCCACGATGGCCAGTGCCGCGACGGCAGGGCCCAGGAAGGCGGCAATCGTGCGCCGGGGCACGCGGAACGACATGGAAACCTCGCTGCGGTCTTGCGGATGTCAGGCCCCCGCCATCGGACGGAGGCCTGATCGTGCCACGAGGGCACGTCTCCCCGGGAGGAGGACTTACTGCGCCAGGGGCTTCTTGCCGTCATAGTAGCCGGCTTCGGCAAGGACCGCTTCCATCTTCTCGCCGATGGTCTTGGCGCCGTCTTCGATGCTGACCTCTCCCAGCATCATCTTGGTGCCCCATTCCTGCACGATCTCGGTGATCGCGGGCCATTCGGCAAAGCGCGGACGGAACTCCGGCACGCCTTCCTTCCATGATTCCACCAGCGCCGGGATGAACTTGTAGGTCGCGGCCAGCGCGGGGTCGGCATAGGCCGATTGACGCGCGGGAACACCGCCCAACTCCAGATACTGGCCAGCCTTGGCCTTGGAGGTCACCCACTGGATGAAGAGCCATCCGGCGGCCTTTTCGGCGTCATCCGCCTGCGACGCCACCGCCAGCGAGAAGCCGCCGAGCGCGGGCTTGCGCCCTGCCGGTCCGGTCGGTTCCGGAGCGATTTCAACGCAGTCGGCAACTTTCGACGTCTCGGGGCTGACCACGGTCGAATAGAAGGCCGACCATTCGGTGATCATGGCGACGTCGCCTTGCGCAAAGGCGTTGACCGTCTCGGCATGGTCATAGGCGACGATACCCTCGGGCATGAACTTCATCAGGTCCTGGCGGAACTTCAGGCCCGCCTGGCTTTCGGGCGAGTTGAGGTTGGACTTGAACTCGGCGTTCAGGAAGCTGCCGCCGAAGGGCCACAGGAAGCGGGCGAAGCTGTCGGCCGACTGCGTCTCGTTGCGCTTCGACTGCAGGGCGTAGGCATATTTCCCGTCCTTGGTCAGCGCCGGGCCGTAGGTGTCCATCACCTCTTGCCAGGTGGCCGGCGGCTTGTCGAAACCGGCGGCTTCCAGCATGCAGCGGTTGTAGAAGAGAAGTCCCGAATAGTTGTCGAACGGCAGCCCGTAATTCACGCCGTTCCAGGACCCGAAGGCATCCAGCACCAGCGGGAAGAAGTCGGCCATGTCCAGCGCGGGGTCGACAAGCGCGGGATTCTTTATGAAGGTTTCCGACGGGACCAGCCAGCCGTTCTCGGCGAAGTTGCCGATCCACACCAGGTCGATCAGGGCGATGTCAAGGTCGCCCCCGGCCACGAAGTCGCGGACCTGCTCGCCCAGGGCATTCTCGTAGGGCACGGTGGTGTAGTTCACCTTGATCCCGGTCGCCGCCTCGAATTCCGGCAGCATCTTGATCGCGGCGTTATAGCCCGGACGGTCGAGGAACAGCACCTCCAACTCGGTCCCGGCATAGGGCTTGGCTGCCTCTTCCAGCGTCCAGGCCTGCGCCGCGCCGGTCAGCACGGCAATGGACGCGGAAGCCAGCGCAAGGGCGCTGACATGCGACTTGAGTTTCATCGTAACCTCCCTAAGGTTCAGCGTTGCAGAGTTGACTTCCATTTGTAACGCTGCACATATAAATGTATCGAAAGCCGGGCGAGTCAACCGGAAAATCAACGATTGTCGCAGTCGGCAATGGTCGGCAACGCAAGTGAGGGGATCGCGATGGCCGAAGTCAGGCTGACCGGCGTGAACAAGTTCTACGGCGCGGTGCAGGCGCTCCACGCGGTCTCGCTGACCATCGCCGATGGCGAGTTCGCGGTCTTTGTCGGGCCGTCCGGCTGCGGGAAATCCACGCTCCTGCGTTCCATCGCCGGGCTTGAGGAGATTTCCGGCGGCACCGTCCACATCGGCGACCGCGACGTGACCGGCACCGCCCCAAGTGACCGCGACGTGGCGATGGTGTTCCAGTCCTACGCGCTTTATCCGCACATGACCGTGCGCGAGAACATGGATTTCGGAATGAAGGTCAACAACTTCGCCCCCGCCGACCGCCAGCGCCGGATCGGCGAGGCCGCGCGCATCCTGCAACTCGAGCCCTACCTCGACCGCAAGCCCGGCCAGCTTTCGGGAGGCCAGCGGCAGCGGGTTGCCATCGGGCGGGCGATCGTGAAGGAACCCAAGGTGTTCCTCTTCGACGAGCCGCTGTCGAACCTCGACGCCAAGCTCCGCGTCCAGATGCGGGTCGAACTCGAGGCGCTGCACCGCGACCTGAAGGCGACAATGATCTATGTGACGCATGACCAGGTCGAGGCGATGACGATGGCCGACAAGATCGTCGTGCTGAACGCAGGCCGGATCGAGCAGGTCGGTGCGCCGATGGAGCTTTACAATCGCCCCGCCAGCGAGTTTGTCGCGGGCTTCATCGGCGCGCCCGCGATGAACTTTCTGCCGGTCACGGTGGCAAGCGGTCAGGCCATGCTGGACGGCGTGGCGCTGGGGGTGGCCCCGCCAGGGACGGTGCGACTTGGCATCCGGCCCGAGCATCTGGTCCTGCGGCGCGCCGGGCAGGGACTGCTGGCCGCGACGGTGGCATTGACCGAGACGCTGGGCGGCGACGCCTATCTCTATGTGCGGCTGGCCGGGGGGCAGACGCTGGTCGTGCGGGCCGAGGGCGATACGGCGCTTGACCGCGGCGCGGAGATCGGCCTCGATCTGCCGCCCCACCGCCAGCATCATTTCGCGGCGGACGGGCGGACGCTTGCCTCGGGCGGGATCGCAGCATGAGCGGCGACGACCTGATCCGGGCGGCGGTTGCGCGGTCGGCCAGCGTGGCCGAGGTGATGATCGGACGCGGTGTGCTGGCCGAGGCGGGGGCACTTTATGCGCGCCACTTCGCCGGACCTGCGGTGTTGATGGCCGACGAGCGTGGCTGGGGCGCGGCGGGTCCGGCGGTAGAGGCGGCGCTGACCGCCGCCGGGATCGCCACACGCCGCCATGTGATCCCGGCCCGTCCGCGCCCCAAGCCCACGGTGGACCTCGCCGACGCCTTGCGCGCAGACCTGCGGCCGGGCGAGACGCCTGTCGCCATCGGCTCGGGCGTGATGAATGACGTGGTCAAGCACGCGGCCTACACGGCTGGCATTTCCTATATCTGCGTGGCGACGGCTGCGAGTATGGATGGCTATACCTCGGCGGGCGCGCCTTTGTCGGAAAAGGGGTTCAAGAAGACGATCCCCTGCCGGCCGGCGAAAGTGCTGCTCGCCGACCTCGACGTGATCGCCGCCGCCCCGCCCGAGATGACCGGCTGGGGCTATGGTGATCTGGCGGGCAAGGTTCCGGCGGGGGGCGACTGGATCATCGCGGATGCCTTGGGGATCGAGGCGATCGACGATGTCGCCTGGCCGATGGTCCAGGACGGGCTGGAGGGGTGGCTTGCGCAGCCCGACCGGATCGCGTCTGGCGACCGGGACGCGGTCGAGGGGCTGTTTCTGGGCCTGACGCTGGTCGGCCTCGCGATGGAGGCGCATGGCTCGTCGCGCCCTGCCTCCGGGGCCGATCACCAGATCGCGCACCTATGGGAGATGGACGACCTGCACCACCACGGCGAAAGGGTCAGCCACGGCGCCTGTGTGGCGGTGGGCGCGATGGCCGCGCTCAGGCTGTTCGACTGGCTTCTGGCGCGCGACCTTGCCACGTTCGACCCTGCCCGCCGCGCCGCCGCTGCCCCGACGCTGGCCAAGAAGGAGGCCGAGATCCGCCACCGCTTCGATGATCCCGAGATCGCCGGGCGCGCCATCGTCGAAACCCGAGCCAAGCATGTCGACGGCGCGGCCCTGCAGGCGCGGCTGATCCGGTTTCGCCAGGTCTGGCCCGAGCTTGCGGCCCGGCTTCGCGCGCGGCTGTGGACCGCCGACCGCATGGCCTGGCACCTTGCGCGCGCCGGGGCTCCGGTCGAGGCCGCCGACATCGGGGTCGACCCTGCCTATCTGCGGGACACGATCCTGAAAGCCCGCTTCCTGCGCAGCCGCTATACCGTGCTTGACCTCCTCGACGAATGCGGGCTTCTGGAACCGGCCGCCGTCGCCGCGGCGCAGGGGGCCACGCAGGCCAGGGTGGGCACATGACGCTTTCCGACCTCGCCAGCCGCGCGGCCGCGGAACTCCGGGATGCGGTCGCAGCCATCGACCCCGCCGCGATGGAGGGAATGGTGAGCGACCTCGCCCGCGCCCGGCGCATCGCCTGCTACGGCGTCGGGCGTGAGGGGCTGATGATGCGCGCGCTTGCCATGCGGCTTTATCATATGGGGCTTGATGCGCATGTGGTGGGCGACATGTCCTGCCCTCCGGTCGGGCCGGGAGACGTGCTGGTCGTCAGCGCGGGGCCGGGGGGCTTTTCCACCGTGGGCGGATTGATCGGCGTGGCCCGGGCTGCAGGCGCGCGGATCGCCTGTGTCACGGCCGTGGCCGACGGCAGTGCCCCGCAGGCCGCCGACCGGGTCTTCCTGATCCCGGCTCAGACCATGGCCAGCGACCAGGGGACGGCGGCCACCTCGGTCCTGCCGATGGGCTCGCTGTTCGAGGGCGCGCAGTATCTGGCCTTCGAGCTTCTGGTCCTGGCCTTGCGTGACCGCCTGGGCGTGGATCCGCAGGCGATGCGCGCGCGCCACACCAACCTGGAGTAACCGATGTCCTGGCAGGACCGCTTTTCGCTGACCGGCCGCAAGGCGCTTGTCACCGGAGCCTCGAAAGGGATCGGGGCCGAGATCGCCGCGGTCTTCGCCGAAGCCGGTGCCGATATCGTGGCCCTTGGCCGCGACGAGGCCGACCTTGCCGCCACGGCGGAAGCGGTCCGCGCCCATGGCCGCCGCTGCCTGACGCTGGTGGCCGAAATGGAAAGCCCGACCGAGCCGGTCCTGGCCTGTGAACGGGCGCTGAAAGACTGGGGCACCATCGACATCCTGGTGAACTCTGCCGGAATGGCGAATGTCGCACCTGCGGTCGATTTTTCGACGCAAGACTGGGACCGGATGATGGCGGTCAATCTGCGCGCGCCCTTCCTGACCGCGCGGACGCTGGCACCGGCGATGATCGCGCAGCGGCGGGGGAAGGTGATCAACATTTCCTCGCAGACCGGGGTGATCGCGCTGGACGACCACGCGGCCTATGCCGCGTCGAAGGGCGGCCTGAACGCGCTGACCAAGTCGCTTTGCGCCGAATGGGCGCGGCACAATGTGCAGGTGAACGCGATCTGCCCGACCGTGGTGATGACGCCGATGGGCAGACAGGTCTGGGGCAGGCCGGAAAAGGGCGATCCGTTCCGCGACGCCACCCCGGCCCGCCGCTTTGCCGAACCGGTCGAGATTGCCGATGCCGCGCTTTACCTCGCCTCGGAGGCCTCGGCGATGGTGAACGGCGCGCTTTTGATGGTCGAAGGCGGGTTCACCAGTGTCTGACACGGTCTCGATGACGGCTGGCACGGGCGGCATGCTGTCGGACGCCGAGGCCGCCTTTGCCCGCTATGAGGCGGTCCGCTCACGGCTGCCAGCCGCCCGCTTTCCCCGGCGATCCCGCCTTCTGCCCTCGCTTGAAGAGGTTGCGGATCAGGTCGACGGCTTCCTTCTGGATGCCTTCGGGGTGCTGAATGTCGGCGAGACGGCCATTCCCGGCGCCGTGGCCCGGCTGGCCTCGCTGCGCGCACGGGGCAAGCGGCTGGTGGTCCTGACCAACGCTGCCAGCTACACCCGGCCGCAGCTTCTGGCCAAGTATCACCGGCTGGGCTTCGATTTCACCGCCGACGAGGTCGTCGCCTCGCGCGATGTAGCCGTGGCGCGGCTGGACGGCATCGCGCCGGGGGCAAGCTGGGCCGTGATCGCCGCGGCGGGGGATGGGTTCACCGACATACCGGCGGATCTGCGCGATGCCGTGGCGGACCCCGACGCGATGGACCAGGCGGACGGGATCCTGTTCCTTTCGACCGCCCGCTGGTCGGCGCGCCTGCAGGACCGGCTGATCGGCAGCCTTGCCCGCAACCCCCGCCCCCTGGTCATCGCCAACCCCGACATCGTGGCACCGCGCGAAGACGGGCTGACGCTGGAGCCAGGGCTGTTCGGGCATGACCTGCTGGATGCGGTCGGGGCCACGGTCCACTGGTTCGGCAAGCCCTTTCCCGACGCGTTCACCGAGGGGATCGCGCGCACGGGCCTTGCCCCCGGGCGACTGGCCATGGTGGGCGACACGCTGCACACCGATGTGCTGGGCGGCGCGGCGGCGGGCTGCCGCAGCGTGCTGGTGACGGATCACGGCCTCTTTGCCGGGCGCGACACCGGGCCGTTCATCGATGCCTCGGGGATCGTGCCGGACTACCGGGTGCCGGGCATCTGAGAGGGAACCGGCCCGAAGCTGGCCCATGCGGCATCCCGCCTGCCGACCGGGCGCTGGTGCCAGGGGCGTTGCCGGCCGATTGTCCCCGGCGCTGGCCGATCCGTCGCGCTTCGGCGCGACCGTCCCCGCGGGGCGGGTCGCGCCGCCCGGGGCCCGTGCTGTCACCCGCACCCCGAAGACGGCGCATGCCGCGGGCAAGGACCTCCACCGCGCGATGTTGGAAGCCTTCCGCAAGGTTTTCGCGCCACATGTCGCCGACCGCCCCGTCGGAAGGATGCGCAAGACCCCGGCACCGCGCGCGCCACCTTCGACCGCGACGGTGCGGACCTCTGCGCTGCTCGTCCCACCGCAGGGGACAGGATCTGAAAGGCCCGCCATGACCGAACTGCGCCGCAGCATCGACATCGACCCGCCTGACGACACGGCGGCAGCGCCGGTTGAAACCTTCCCCGCGGGGAAGATCCCGGCCTCTCCTCACCGTTGCGGCCCGGTGGCACCCGCGGTTGGTCGATGGCCGCGCCCGGGGGACAGCACGGCCGGCATCGACCGCCCCGACCTTGGCGGCGATCGGCGCCGGGACGGGTGGCACTGCGGTCCGGGGCTATTGTAGCCGTCAGCGGCAGCGCGTAGTCAGTCGGCCGATGAATCTTGCCGAATCTCACAGAACTGTAACCTTGCCGAAAGAACCTCGTCGGAACGACGGGTCAACTGGGCGGACAAAGGTCGGGTCAGGCCCGGCCAGCGGTCCGCCGCTTGTCCCACGGCTTCGGCGGCCACCAACACAGCATCCGAGGCCCCAATGACATCCGAAACCTTCTGGCTCATGATCGGCTTTCTTGGCCAGGCCCTGTTCTCTGCCCGGTTCCTCGTGCAGTGGATCGTGAGCGAGGTCAGGCGCGAAAGCATCGTGCCCTATGTCTTCTGGTGGTTCTCGCTGGGGGGGGGTGCGACCCTTCTGGCCTATGCAATCTGGCGGCAGGACCCCGTGTTCATCACCGGGCAGGCCTTCGGCCTGGTCGTCTATTTGCGGAACCTGATGCTGATCCGGGCAAGCGCGCGGGCGGAACCGGCAAAATGACGCAGGAGCAATGGTATCTGCGGCCCTCGGCAGCCGCTTTTGCCTTCCTTGTCGTCAGCCTGGCGCTGATCGCGCTGCGTCCGCTGCTTCCGGTGGATGAAACCCGCTATCTGACGGTCGCCTGGGAAATGTGGCAGGGCGGTTCCAAGATCGTGCCGCACCTCAACGGCGAGATCTACAGCGACAAGCCGCCGCTCTTGTTCTGGCTGGTCAATCTGGTCTGGACAGTCACCGGCCCCGGCGAGCTTGCCGGCCGGATGGTGGGACCGGCCGCCGGGGGTGCCGTCATCCTGATGACCGGCCTTCTGGCCCGGCGGCTTTGGCCCGAGACGCCAGAGCGCGCGGGCCGGGCGGCCTGGGCCCTCGCCACCGGCGGCGTGTTCCTGGCCTACGGGTCGGCCACGATGTTCGACGCCCTGCTCGCCGTCGCGGTCGTGGGCGCGATGCTGGCCCTGTGGACCATGGCCCGGCAGCCGGGCTGGCGCGCGGCGGTCGGGCTGGCCCTGGCCCTGGCCTTTGGCGTGCTGGCCAAGGGGCCGGTCATCCTGGTCCATGTCCTGCCCGTCGCGCTGGCCTTTCCGCTGTGGCGGCCTGCCGATGGCACCGCACGTCGGCGCGACATGGCGGCGGGCGTCGGCCTTGGGGTGCTGGTGGCGCTGGCGCTGCTCAGCCTGTGGCTGGTGCCGGCGCTGGTCTTCGGGGATGCGCAGTATCGCAACGACATCCTGTGGCGGCAAAGCGCCGGGCGCATGGTCGCCTCTTTCGCCCATGACCGGCCGCTCTGGTTCTTTGTCGCGCTCTTGCCGCTGTTTCTCTGGCCCTGGGGCTGGGGACGCGAGGCGGCAAGCCTCTGGCCAAGGGACAAGGGGTCGGCCGAACGGTTCCTGCTGGCCTGGGCCCTTGGCGCGCTGGCCGCTTTCAGCCTGATCAGCGGCAAGCAGATCCACTACCTGATCCCGGAACTTGCCGCGCTGGCGCTGCTTGTGTCGCGCGGGACCGGGGCGGCCCCCGGGCGCTGGACCCGGTTTGTCCCGATGCTGCCCGCCATAGCGATCCTTGGCCTTGGCGCGGCGGCGGCCCTGGGCTATGGCCCGAAAGTCCTTTCGGGCGGGGTGGGCCCGCTGGAACTGGCGCTCGCGACGGTCACCGTGGCGACGGCGCTGGTGCTGGTGGCCACGGCCCGCTCCCGGCAGGCCGCACGCATCCCGGTGGCGCCCGCCACGCTGGTCGCCTTTCTGCTGGTCGCCTTTCAGACGATCTGGGCCACAAGCAACCCCTCGCGGCTGGCGGGCCTGTTGTCCGTCTACGACAGGCGGGGCATCGCCACGCTTGACCAGGGCTATGCCGGGCAATTCAGCTTCTCCGCCCGTCTGTCCGCACCCGTGACCGTCCTGCGGGACCCGGACGCGCTTGCCGGCTGGGTGGGCGAGCGTCCGGGCAGTCTGGTCCTGGGCACCGCACCGATCGTCTCGCCCGGACTGCAGCTGCTGCGCGAGGAAACCCTGCAAGGCGACACATGGTTCGTCTACAGCGTGGAGCCGAAACCATGAGAGAGGTCCCGACGGTTTCCGTTGTCCTGCCTGCCCGCAACGAGGCAGCCGCGATCGGCTCGCTCTTGACCGACATCGCCGCTGCCCTGTCCGCGACGGCGCACGAGATCATCGTCGTCGACGACGGCTCGACCGACGCGACCGCATCGGCGGTCACGGCGGCGATGGCGGCCCTGCCCGGACTGCGGCTGATCCGGCATGAGCGGTCCTGCGGCCAGTCCGCCGCCCTCAGGACCGGAATCCGTGCCGCGCGGGGCGGGATCATCGCGACGCTGGATGCCGACGGGCAGAACCCGCCGGCCGATCTGCCCCGGCTGCTGGCACCGCTCATGGACAGCGGTGCAGAGAGGCCGGGCCTGGTGCAGGGCCAGCGCCGCAAGCGGCAGGACCACTGGACGCGCCGCATCGCGTCCCGGATCGCCAACGGCATCCGCGGTGCGCTGCTGCACGATGGCGTGCGCGACAGCGGCTGCGGACTGAAGGCCTTCCCGCGCGAGGTCTATCTGTCCCTGCCCTACTTCGATCACATCCACCGCTTCATGCCGGCGATGGTCCGGCGCGAGGGCTACAGCGTTCTCGTGATCGACGTCGATCATGCCGAACGCCGCGGCGGCCGGTCCAACTACAGCAATCTGCAACGTGCCCTGGTCGGGATCGTCGATCTGCTGGGGGCGGCCTGGCTGATCCGCCGCCGCAAGCTGCCGGTTGCCCGCGAACTTGGCCCGGACGGACCTTTCGTCACAGACGGAAAGCCCTGAGTTCGCCTCCAGTCACGCGACCCCGGGGATCGACAGGCCCTTCACCCGTCGATCCCTGACACCCCGCCGGAACCGTCACGCATGACCCAGTTTGTCACCAGCATCACCGACTATCTGTCTGCCAATCCCACCCTTGCCATCCTGATCCTGTTCCTCGTGGCCTTCGGCGAGGCGATGCTGTTCATCGGCCTCTTCGTGCCCTCGATACCGATCATGATCGGCGCGGGGGCGCTGGTTGGGCTGGGCAAGCTGGGTCTGTTTCCCGTGCTGATCGCCAGCGCCCTTGGCGCCATTGCCGGGGACGCGCTGTCGTTCTGGATCGGGCGACGCGGCAAGCGACATCTGACCTCGGTCTGGCCACTTGCGACCCACCCGGACCTGCTGGTCAAGGGGGAAAACTTCTTTGCGCGCCATGGCAGCCTGAGCATCTTCCTTGCGCGCTTCGTGCCGGTGGTGAAGGCGATCCTGCCCACCGTTGCCGGGATGGCCGGAATGCCACCCTTGCGCTTTTTCGTGGTCAACGTGCTGTCCGCCCTGGTGTGGTCGGGGGCGCAGGTCTTCCCGTCGATGCTGATCGGGCGGGGTCTTGGCGTGGCGGCGACCGCCAACCCCAAGGTCATCGAGCTTTTCCTTGGTGTCCTTGTCCTGGCGATCGTGGCCTGGCTCACCGTCCGGTTCATCGCCAGGCGGGCGATCCCGAAACTGGCCGATCTCAGCCAGCGCGCGGCGTTGCGCCTTGCAGCCTCCGACCGGCCATGGCGGCGCTGGATCGCGCGGCATCTGGCACAGGCAAGCAGCCCGTCCAGCATTCTGGCCGAAGCGATGCTGGCCATCGCGGCAGGTGCCGGGCTGGTGATCCTTGCGGCGATGATCCTGCTTGACCCGGAGCTTGCCCGCTGGGATGCCGCGATGTCCGGCTGGCTTCGGGCGAACCAGTCCGAGCTTGCCACGCGGATCTTTCTTGGCTTCACCATGCTGGCCGACTGGCGGGTGCTGTTCCCGCTGGCGGCGGTGATCCTGGGCTATGTGGCGTTCCTGCGCGACTGGCGGCTTGCGGCCGTGCTGGCGAGCGCCTTCGCCTCTACCCTGGCCTTTGTCCCGGCGATGAAGCTTCTGGTGCAGCGCGCGCGCCCGACGCCTTTGTACAGCGGGGCCGAGGCGTTCAGCTTTCCGTCCGGTCACGCCACCCACGCGACGGTGATCCTGGGGGTCGCCGCCCTTCTGGTCGCCTCGACGCTGCACGCCCGGCTGCGCGGTCTGGTCTACGGGGCCGCGGCCGCCCTTGTCCTCGTGATCGCGGTCTCGCGCGTGTATCTCGGTGCGCACTGGCCCACGGATGTCATCGCGGGCATCCTGTTCGGCGCTGTCGTCCTGATGGCGGTTGCGGTCCTGACCCGCGCCGCCCGCGCCCGGATGCCGGGACGTGGGCTTGCCGTCGCCATTCTTGTCACCCTGACCGGGGTCTACGGCAGCTATCTTGTGCGCGACTACACGAGGGTGGCGGCCTTCTACACCGTCCGCCCCGCCGTGGTGACGCTGGCGCGCAGCGACTGGCTGGCCGGCAAGGCACCGGTCCCGACGACGCGGATCCTGATCAACGGCGAGCCGGGCGAGCGGATGATCCTGCAGACCGACCTGGCGCTTGCCGACCTGCTGAAGCCGCTGCAATCGGCGGGCTGGAGCGCGTCGAGCCATTCCTGGATCGCCGAGGTCTCGGATTCCGTCCTGCCGACGCGCAGCCCGCTTGACCGGCTTGCGCCCTGGCCGATGACCCATCTGGGCCGGCCGCCGCTTGCGACCCTGACGCGACCGGGGGCCGGGGTGCCTGCCTCGCGGGATGTCCTTCGGGTCTGGGACAGCGGGATCCGTCTTGCCGGGTCCGATGCCCGGCCGATTCTGCTGCTGTCGGCGACGGTCGAGACGCTTGACCCCATCCTCGCGGGGTTCGACATGCTCGAATCCGCGGCGCTTGACCGGCTGGACCGGGCCCTGCCGCCGATTGCCGGAACCACGGTGACGGCCGTTCCGGGTGGCCCGGACCTGCTGGCCGCAGACTGAGCTGGCGGAACTCCGGGGGCGCGGAACGGCAGGACACCGCAAGGACACCGCCGACGGATCACAGAACTGTATAGGTCGCGGCAGATTGCGGTGATCCGTGGCGTCCAGGGTGCGTCAGAGCCGCCGCCCGCTTGTGGGCGGCAGGTCTGCAACCGACACGGAGTCCCCCATGCCGCCGCCCATCGTCGCCCTTGACCGGCTGACCCAGCGTTTTGAGGACCGCACCATTGTCGATGCGCTGAGCTTCGCCATTGCCGAAGGCGAGGTCTTCGGCTTTCTCGGCCACAACGGGGCCGGCAAGACAACCACGCTCAACATGCTGACGACGCTGGCCCGGCCCGCCTCGGGCAGTGCCACCATCGCCGGGGCGGACCTGGTGCGCGACCCCGACGGGGTGCGGCGCAACATCGGCTTCGTGCCGGAGAACGTCCGGCTTTACGACACGCTGACGGCGGAAGAGAACCTATCGTTCTTCGCCCGCCTGTCGGGTGTCGCCGCGCCGGCGCGGCGGGTCCGCGAGGTGCTGGAGCTTATGGACAGCCTGCCCTACGCGGATCGCCGGGTCGGCGGGTTTTCCAAGGGCATGCGGCAGCGGATCGGCCTGGCGCAGGCGATCCTGCACAAGCCGAAGGTGCTGTTTCTGGACGAGCCGACCTCGGGTCTTGATCCGATGGGCATCCGCATGTTGCGCGACCTGATCACCCGCCTGAACCGCGAGTTCGGCATGACCATCTTCATGAACACCCACCTGATCAGCGAGATCGCGAAAACCTGCACCTCGATCGCGGTCCTCAGCCACGGGCGCCTGGTCTTCCATGACCGGATCGAAGCCGTCACCGCCCGCTATGGCGACGACGCCGCGCTGGAAGAGCTTTATCTTTCGGTCACGCCCGAGCCGACCCTTGCGGGGGCGGCATGATGGACGCGCCCCGCACTGCCGCGGGCCTGATCACGCGGCAATCCCTGCGCCTGACCCTGCGCGAAGGCACCGTGCTGGTCATCGCGGCGATGTTTGTCGCCCTGGTGCTGCTGTCGGCCTGGCTGGGCTGGCGCGCGACGGCGACGGTCAACCTGATCTTCACCGATGCCGCGGCCTTTCTGCAGTCGCAGGGCAAGCCCGTGCCAGCCAACCCGGTGCTGGAAAGCTCGGCCCTGATCCTTTTGCGCAACGTCGCGGTCTATGTCTCGCTGATCGGCGTGCTTGCGGCGATCGTCGTCGGCAATCGGCTGGTGGCGATCGACCGGCGTTCGGGCGTGCTGCCCCTGTATGGCACGCGCACCGGAGACAGCCCGGCCTTTGCTCTCGGCAAGATGCAGGCGCTTGCGGCCCTTGTCGGCGGCCTGACCCTGATTGCGGCGCTGGTCGCCGTGGCGACGCTGCTGGCGCTGCCCGCGATCAGCGTCACGCCTGCGCAATGGGGGCAGCTTCTGGCCTTCTTCCTTCTGTCCGGCGGTTATCTGTTGGTCTTCGGCCTGGTCGCCATGGGTGCCGCCGCCCGGAGCCGGTCCGAAACGGTCGGGCTTCTGTTGCCGGTGACGCTGTGGCTGGTCCTGACTTTCGTGCTGCCGTCGGTCACGGGAAACCTGTTGCCGACCGCGTCGATCAACCCGGTTTCGGCGCTGGCCACCCCGCCGGATGCGGCTTTCTTCCGCTGGACGGCCTGGGCGATAGGCCCGGTGTCGCTGGCCGAAAGCTATCGCTCCCTGTCGGCGGCATTGCTGGACTTTCTGCCTGCGGGCCGCGCGTCGGCCTCGGCGATCCCGCCGCTTGCGACCCTGCTTATTGCCCTTGGTGCCGCCTTCGTCTGGGCCTTCCAGGCCCTGCGCCGCATCGACCTGACCCGGAGCGACTATGATGTCTGACCGATCCACCCTTGCCCCCCTGGCCACCATCGCGGCCAAGGATATCCGTGACGCCAGCCGTGACCGCTTTGTCTTCATCGTCACGCTGTTTCTGGCCGTCGGGGCCGCCGTGGCGCTGGTCAGCGGGGCGATCGCCTTGCGAACCGATGCCGCCACCTATGCCGCGGCGCGCGAGACCCTGCTTGCGCTTGGCAAGCCGGTGGATCAGATCGCGGCACCGGAGTTCTATCCCCTGAAGCTTCTGCGCGGCGCGGTCGAGCAGATCGGCATCGTCGGGGCCGCCATCGCGATCCTGATCGGCTACCGGGCGGCGGCAAGCGAGCGGGGGCGCCAGACCCTGGCGCTGATCCTGACCCGGCCGATCCGGCGCTGGCAGTTTCTGGCGGGCAAGCTGGCCGCCGGGCTGGCGCTCCTCGGCCTTGGCCTTCTGACGGTGCTGACGGTGCTGGCGGTCATGGTCCACCTGGCCAGCGGGGTGGGGTTGTCGGCGGCCGACCTGCCGCGACTGGCGCTGACCTGGGTGGCGGTGTGGCTTTACACCGCCTGTTTCTTCCTTGTCGGCTTCATCCTGACCCTGACGCTGCGCAAGACGGCGACCGCGCTTCTTCTGGCCTTCGCGGTCTGGCTGACGCTTGTCCTTGTCGCGCCGCAGATCGGCGACACGCTGGACCCCGACAACCAGGTGGCGGGCGGCGTGTTCAAGTCGCTGGGCATCGCCAAGCCGGACCAGGTTGCGATCATGAAGCAGTTCTCGACCTATGAGACCCTGCGCGACGGGATCGAGCAGGCTTCCGTCACCAAGCACTTCGAGCGGTTCACCTTTGCCGTCCTTGGCATCAAGGACACCTACACCGGCGTTCCGCTTGACCAATTCCTGATCGAGAAGAAGGGCGATCTCATCTGGATTTTCCTCACCGCCCTTGGGCTTGGCCTTTTGGCCCTTGTCCTCCCCCTCAATGCCGACAGGCTGACAAAGGAATGACTTCGATGACTGCAAGACCCTTTCCCCTTCTGGCCATGCTGCTGGCGGTGACGCTGCCCATGGCCGCCCAGGCCGCCGCAGATGATACGGATGGCGACGGCGTGCCGGATGCCGCGGAAGCCGTGTTGGGCACCGATCCCCTGGTCGCCGACACCGATGGCGACGGCGCGAACGATCTGGCGGATGCCGATGCGACTTTCGCGCCGAACCCGATCGACACTTCCGGCGCCCCGGCCCCGTTCAAGATCAGCGAGCTTCTGGTCGAGAACAACGTCGAACCCGGTACCAGCAAGCCGGCGCCGGACCATCTGGAGATCGCGGTGACGAACAGCGGCACCACGGCCCTGACCGGCTTCTCGATCTATTGCGCCTTCACCGACAAGGACACCGGCAAGGTGGAAAGCGTGTTCCGCACGCTTGACGGCTTCTCTGTCCCGGCCGGGGGCGAGGCGCGGATCCAGTTCGACGACGGCAAGGTTGCCGGGCATTTCCGCGCCAATCCGAACTCGATCTACATCACCTCGCAGGCCGGAAAGGTTGTCGACGTGATGCTGAAGCTGGACGGCTTCGCGCCGGTCACGGCCCAGGTCATGAAGGACAAGCGTGGTGCCGAAGCGGCGGACTGACGAGTTCGGCGCGCGGGCGACCGGGGTGCCGCAAGGGCTTTCTTGCGGCACCCGAACCATTTTCGGCCGGGATGAGGCCGGATCACGGAACCGGGAACTTGGTGACAAACTTGCAATCTTCGCGACAGGTGACTGGCAGCTCGGGTGTCCAGATTGGTGTCATGGCAGCGATGGGCGCTGCTGAAGCTGAGAAGGAAAGACCGATGCAAACGAAACCGAAGTCGCGCGCAGCCCGGATGATGCTGGCGACCCTGGCAGGATCGCTGGCCCTTGGCGGGGCGATGGCCACCATCGCGCGGGCTGAAGCGCGCTCGGACGACGCGGCGACCGTGCAGGCGCTGGGCAGCGCGAAGATCTCGCTTGCCGACGCGATCCGCACCGCCGAAGGCGCGGGCCAGGGCATGGTCGTGGGCGGCGAGTTCACCATGAAGGACGGCAAGCCGGTGTTCAACGTGATCACCCAGAACAGCACGGCGGAAATCGACCACCTGATCGACCCGGCAACCGGTGCCATCCTTGGCAGCACCCCGGATACCGAGCAGGCGAACGGTGACAAGGAGTCCGACGAGGCCTCGGAACTGGCTGCGCTGGAGGGTGCCAAGGTGAAACTGCTGCAGGCCATCGCCACGGCGGAAGCTCAGGGCGGCAAGGCTCTTTCGGCGAAGTACCATCGGGAAGACGGCGCGCTTGCGGTCGAACTCAAGGTTGCCGATGCCTCCGGCAAGACGACCGAGCTTCGGATCGACGCCGCGACCGGTAGCGTCGCTGCGACCGGCAACGATTCTGGCGAAGAAGAGGGCGGCGAAGGCGGCGACCACGGTAACGGGGAAGGCAACGGCGAAGGCGGCGACCACGGTAACGGGGAAGGCAACGGCGAAGGCGGCGACCACGGTAACGGGGAAGGCGGCGGCGAAGGCGGCGACCACGGTAACGGGGAAGGCGGCGGCGAAGGCAACGGCGGAGACTCTGGCGAAGAGCAGGAAGGCTGACCCCGACAGCCTGGCCCGCTGCCCCCGACCGGGGCGGCGGGCTTTTCCATGGGCGGGCCTGACCGTGACCGGCCGCGTTCAGGGTGGCGCCCCCCGGGGGCAACCCGGGCGTCCGATCCTGTTGCGGGGCCGTCACGCCAGCAGCATACTCTGATCTCGGCACTTCAGCGGGGCGGCATGACGCGGGCGGAACGTTCGGATGAACAGGGTGGCGACCGTCCCGCCGCAATCGGCTTCTGGGCCAGGCTGGGCCCCACGCTGCCCTATCTTCTGGCGGCAGGCCTTTTCGCCCTTGGCCTTTACGCCCTCTATCGCCTGCTTGCGCCGGTCAACCTTGCCGATGTCGCGGCCCAGATCCGCGCGACACCCTGGACGACCCTGGCCCTGGCGATGACCGCAACGCTGCTGGGCTACCTGTCGCTGGCCGGGTATGACTGGTCCGCCTTGCGCTATATCGGCAAGCCCCTGCCGATCCCGGTGGTGCTGACCGGCGGGCTGATGGCCTATGCCTTCGGCAACACCATCGGCCTGACGGCGGTCTCGGGCGGTGCGGTGCGCTGGCGCCTCTATTCGGGGCTGGGGCTCGACGGTTATGATGTCGCGGCGGTGTCGACCTTTGCGGCGGTGTCGTTCGGGATGGCCGCAACGCTTGTCGGACTTGGCGCGCTGGCGCTTCACCCCGGCGCGCTGGCGTCGATCCTGCCGTTTCCGGCGGGCACGATCCGGGCAGCCGCCGTCGGCCTGATCGCGGTGCAGGTGGTGCCCCTGTTCTGGGCCTCGGCCAGGGGAAGCAGCCTGCGGATACGGGGCGTTGCGCTGCGCGTGCCGTCGTTGCCGATCCTGGCCGGGCAGATCCTGTTCAGCCTGGGCGACATCGGCTTTTCCGCGCTGACGCTGTATCTGTTCCTGCCTGCCGGAGATCTTGGCTTCTTCACCTTCCTTGCGGTCTTCGCGGCGGCGACCATGGCCGGCATCATCAGCCATGTTCCCGGCGGGATCGGCGTGTTCGAGACCGTGGTCATCGCCGCGATGCCACCGGGCACGCCGGTCGGCCAGGTGGCGGCGGCGCTGCTGCTGTACCGGCTGGTCTACTATCTGCTGCCGTTCCTTGCCGCCCTTGTCGTCCTGGCCCTCTACGAGACCTGGCGCGCGGCAGGCGGGCGCGTCACCGCGGGCGGCGTCGGGCGGGCGCTGGTCGCGGTCGAGCCCGGATTGCGCGCCGTCGCCCCGGTCGCCCCGCCGGTTCTGGCGGCCATGGTCTTCGGATCGGGAGTCTGGATGAGCTTCTCGGCCCTGCTTCCGCCCCTGTCCGACGCGGCCGAAGCGGCCGAGGCGCTGTTCCCGCTGGCCTTCGTCGAAGGCTCGGCGCTGGTCTCCAGCGCGGTCGGCGCGGTGCTCATCCTCTTGTCGTTTGGCATCCTGCGGCGCAGTTCGGGCGCGTTCTGGCTGACCATCGCGGCGCTGGCCGCCGGCATCGTGGTCGCCCTGGTCCAGGGCCTCGACTGGGAGCGCGCGACCGGGCTTCTGCTCGTCATCGTGCTTCTCAGTCCGTTCCGGCACGGCTTTCACCGCCGCGCCACGCTGACTCATGCCGTTTTCGCGCCGGGATGGATTGCCCTGGTGCTGGCGACGCTGGCGGCGTTCGGCTTCGTCGTGGTCTTCGCCCACAGGGGGACACCCTACGCGCAAGAGCTTTGGTGGCAGTTCGCGCTGGACGCGCGCGCGCCGCGCGCCTTGCGCGCGGCACTGGTGGCCAGCCTGATCCTGGGCCTCGCGGCGCTGTGGCTTTTGTTGCGGGCGCCGACGTTGCGGGCGGGGCCGCCCGGGCCGGATGACCTCGCCCGCGCCGCAACCATCGTTGCCGGGTCCGACAGCCCGGACGCGGGTTTCGCGCTGACCGGGGACAAGACCCTGGTGTTTTCGGACGATGGACGCGGGCTGGTCATGTTCGGTGCGGCCGGTCGGTCCTGGCTGGCATTCGGGGGGCCCGTCGGCCCCCGGGACGCGGCGGAAGCGGCCGCACAGATCTTTGTCGATGCCGCGCGCCGCGCCGGTGCGCGGCCCGTCTTCTATGAGGTCGGCGCCGAGGACGTGCCCCTCATGCTCGACCTTGGCCTTGCGCTGCACAAGATGGGCGAAGAGGCGGTCGTCGATCTTTCGCGGTTTTCCCTTGACGGCCCCGGGCACAGGAAACTGCGCGCGGCCCATGCCCGCGCGCTGCGCGACGGCCTGACGCTGGAGCTGGTTCGCCCGCCGCATGACAGGACCCTGATCGACGCGCTGCGCCGCATCTCGGACGACTGGCTGGCGGCCAAGAAGACGCGCGAGAAGGGATTTTCCGTCGGCCGCTTCGATCCGGCATGGCTGGACCGATCGCCGCTTGCCCTTGTGCATCAGGGGGGCAGGACCGTCGCCTTTGCCAATGTCCTTTTTGCCGGGAACGGCAGGTGCGCGACGCTTGATCTCATGCGCCACAGCGGCGAAGCCCCGCCGGGCACGATGGAGTTCCTGTTCTCGGCCCTCATGCTGCACCTGAAGGGCGACGGGGTCCGGACCTTCTCGCTGGGGATGGCACCGCTGTCCGGGCTGGCGCCCGAGCGCAGCCGCAAGCTCTGGGACCGGTTCGGCGCGCTGATCTATCGGCACGGTGGGCATTTCTACAATTTTGAAGGGCTGCGTGCCTTCAAGGACAAGTTCGACCCGGACTGGCGGCCGCGTTACCTTGCCGCTCCGTCGTCGCTGCCGCCGCTTCTGCCCATCGCCGACGCCGCCCGCCTGATCAATGCCGGCGCGAAGGGCCTGGCCAGGCCAGCGGAACCGGCGTGATCCGGCGACAGCCCCGGCGGTGCGTCACTGTCCGGCATGCCGGAACTCCGGCAAAGATTGCAGTTTTGTCATGTCGGCGAGAGCTGCGCGACAGCAAGGGGACCCATCTTGTCCTGCATCGACGCAAGGAGAGATGACGATGCTTGACAGGATACGACTTTTCACCGCCCGCGCGCTTTTCGCGCTGGTCGCCGTCATGAGCCTTGGGCTTGGCCTTCTGCTGGCAGGGGTTGCAGCGGTCATCGGGGTGCTGATGATCGCGGCGCTTCGCATCCTGGCGGACGGCGCTGACCGCGCTGCCCGGCAAGGCCCGGCGGACGGGGAGGCGGCAGACGGTCGCCCCGAGGTGCCGGACGGCCAGCCAGCCTGACGAAACCTGCACCGTCGCCGACGGCGCGGGTTTCGCCAACCGCGGTTTTGGCCTACTTCGGAACGATTGCCCTGTCCCGTGTCACGCTGGTCCTGCACCATGAAACTTCTTTTGATCGAAGACGACAAGACGATTGCCGACTACATTCTGGCCGGCCTGCGCCAGGAAGGGCATGTGGTCGACCACATGGCCGACGGGCGCGATGCCCTGTCCCAGGCGATGGCGAGCGCCTATGACGTGCTGATCGTCGACCGGATGCTGCCGGGGCTTGACGGCCTTTCCCTGGTCCGGGCCCTGCGCGCCGCCAAGGTGATGACCCCCGCGATCTTCCTGACGGCGCTTGGCGGGGTGGATGACCGGATCGAGGGGCTGCAGGCCGGTGGCGACGACTATCTGGTCAAGCCCTTCGCCTTCGGCGAGCTTTCCGCCCGGATCGGTGCCCTTGCCAGGCGGCCCGTCCAGCAGGCGGAGGCAACCGTTCTGACCGCCGACGATCTGCGGATGGACCTGATCCGCCGCACCGTGAAGCGCGGCGATGTCGAGATCGACCTTCTGCCGCGCGAATTCGCGCTGCTTGAGCTACTCTTGCGCCGGAAGGGTCGCGTGCAGACGCGCACGATGCTGCTTGAATCGGTCTGGGACATCAGCTTTGACCCGCAGACCAATGTCGTCGAAACCCATATCTCGCGGCTGCGCGCCAAGGTCGACCGGCCCTTCGAGCGCGAACTGATCCGCACGGTGCGGGGCGCGGGCTACAAGATCGATGGCTGAGGGCAAGGGCGCACGGCCCCTCGAACTGTTGAAATCCACCCCGGTCAGACAGGCGGTCGGCGTGGTAAGCCTGATGGCGGTCATCAGCGTGACCACGACCGCGATTGCCTTCCTGCGCGTTCGGGACGGCCTGGAGGAGACGATCCAGACATCGCTTGACCAGTCGGCGGCCAGCTTCTCGACCGCCCGCACGGCGGCCGAACTGCGCGACCAGGTGAGTGCCGAAGCGCGGGTTGCCGATGCCGAACAGCGGATCATCGTGCTGCTTTCGGCAGACGGCCGGTCGGTCGGAAATGCCGGCGCACGTCTTGACGCAGGCATGCCCGTCATCTTCGCGCAGCCCGACGACGAGCAGCTTTCGGAGCACGGTTACGAGTTTCGGGTGATCGCGGATGATCGCGGCACCCTGATCCTTGGCGAAACTCGGGAATCCGTCAACGAAGTCAGCCGGGTGTTCATCGCCCAGGCCGCGTTCAGCCTGGTGCCGACGCTGCTGCTGTCGCTTGCGGCGGCTCTGGTGATCGCCGCCCGCAGCGCGCGCCGGGTCGTCGGGATCGAGGGCACGCTCGAGCGGTTGACAGCCGGGGATCTGAAAGCCCGGGTCGCGGAGGATCCGGCGCGAACGGATGATCTGGCGCGAATCGCCGGGGGGCTTGATCGCATGGCCGCCGCGCAGGAGGCGTCGGTGGCGGCCCTGAAGCAGGTTTCGGCCGATATCGCGCATGACCTTAAAACCCCGGTCCAGCGCATCGCCGTCCTGATGGCAGAGCTGCGGAACCAGACCGGCGAGGGGTCACCCGAAGCCGCGCTGGCCGAGCGGGCGCTGGCCGAAGCCGACCGGGCGGTCGCGGTGTTCCAGTCGCTGCTCCAGATCGCGCAGATCGAAGGCGGGGGCCCCAGGGGCAGGTTCCGGCCCGTCGATCTGTCGGCCGTCGTAGCCACCTTCGCCGACATCTACGGCCCGGCGGTCGAGGACAGCGGGCATTCTCTGGCGGTGGACCTGCCATCCGGCAGGCCCGTCCATGTCCGGGGCGACAAGGACCTTCTGGGTCAGGTCGTGGCGAACCTGATCGAGAATGCCTTGCGTCACACGCCCAACGGCTCGACCATCCGGCTGACATTGCGGCAGGAGGGCACATCGGTGGTGCTGTCGGTCGCGGACAACGGACCGGGCATCCCCGAAGCGGAACGTGCGCTTGTCCTCAGACGCCTGTACCGCCGTGAAACCAGCCGCACCACGGAAGGCAACGGCCTCGGGCTTGCCCTTGTCGCGGCCATCGCCGATCTGCACGAGGCCCGGTTGCAACTGTCGGACAATGCGCCCGGACTGGTCGTGTCGCTTGCTTTCTCCACCGTCGCGGCCCTGCCCGTTTGACCGGGTGCCTGCGCTGCGATCCTTCCGAACGGTGTTCGCACGCCAGTCGACAGCTTGAACGTCCTTGAAGACGCCCGCCTCGCAAGCGCCCCAATTCATCCGGCGCGCGCGGGACCAGGGTCCTGGAGGGGCGGCACCGTGGCGAGCCGACCAGCCGCGACGCCGGGGCGGTCGCCGCCGGGCAGGCGACCCTTTGAATGAGGCGCGGCGACCGGGCAGCGGCAGCATCGCCGCGCCCCGCTGCAACGTCGCTGTAATGTCTGCGCGGGTCGCGCGTCTTTAGTGATATGGGGCAGCCCGACACTTTGGTTCCCCGCTGGCGCAAGCGATCAGGAAGGGACTGCGATCCGATCATGAACCTCGACCCGCATCCTGTCGCGGCTTCGCCATCGGGCGGGGGTGCCTTTGGCCCGAGGGACGCTTGCGGCAGGCAAGAGGCATATCCGAGGTCGCTTTGGCGCCAACCGCATGCCCGTTTCGCACAATCGCTGGCGACGACGGGGCTCGGCTCTGGCTGCGACAGGCAGGGGCCGACCGCAGCAACGGCAAACATGGAGACTGCAGGATGACGTGGATCACTGACAACTGGGTTTTCCTTCTGATCGGAGCGGCGTTCATAGCGTTCCATCTGTTCGGTCACCGCGGCCATGGGGGCCACGGTGGCCACGGCGGCAATGGCGGCTTTGGCGGCCATGGTGGCCACGGCGGCAATGACGGCAATGACGGCAATGCGGTCGGGCGCGGCAACCGGCCGGAAGACCATGCCGGCCATGGCTCTCCGCCGCCGGCCGCAACGGCAGCCGACGAACCCGGAAAGCCACTGGCGGCGGATCAGGAAGCGGCACCTGCCGCGTCCAAGCCGCCGCACCGCCACTCGTGCTGAGAAACGCGCCTTCATCATGCGCCGCCTGTGGGGGAGCGTCCCTGTCGGCGAGCGCCTGCGACGTGGCCCGTCCGGTCGCCCGGCGCCGGGGCGAGGCGGGTCCACTCTGCGACAGTTCTTTCCTTTGCCACCGCAGTCGATGACCGATGACACCACCCACCCGTGAAGTCAGTATTCGGACGGTTCTGCGCTTGGTCCGGACACATCGTCCCACCGGGACGGTCCGGGTGCGGGCTGCCCTTTGTTCCGGCACGGGCGGCGCGGCGGCGGACGGGCTGGTCGAGGACATGGTTCCGCCCGGGAAGCCCGGCGCGGACACGGCGGCCGACCCCTGTGTGAGCAAAGGCGGAGGTCCGCTGGCGGGGCGGACGTCACGCCGGCGGCGCGGGGACAGGCGCGCGCGACGCAAGCATGTCAGGCAGACGCAGGCTTGGCAGCACCGCAAGCGCGGCGGCGACCGCGACCAGCACGAACCCCGCATCCGGCAGCCAGGTGACGCCGTGCAGCAGACCGCCTCCGGCGGCGCCAAGCGCGGCCCCAAGGCTTGCGGCCGATGTCTGCCGACCCAGCGCGGCGCCCGACCGGGGGCCGGAGAGGATCGCGATCCAGTAGGTCAGGATCGGTGCCAGGGCACCCGCGCTTACCGCCACCGCACCGATCGCGAGCAGGCTTGCCAGGAAGGTTCCGGCGAGCGGCACCGCGTACAGCCCCGCCGCCAGCACGCCGAAGCCGGGCGCGATCAGCCAGCGCGTCGTCTCGGGCCGGACCAGCGGCGAGAAGACGACCGCCTGCACGACGACCATGGTCAGGCTGCAGACCGTGAACATCGTGGCGATCTGCCAGGAGGTCACGTCCAGTTCCATCCCGCCGCGAAGCGACAGTCCGACCTCGAAGGCACTGACCGCGGCCGAGACGAGCAACCCGAGGCCAAGCATTCCCGCCACGAGCCAGCCCTGCGGCGTCCTTGCGCCGGGTGCCGCTTCGGTCGCCGGGCGGTGCCGGGTGCCGGGGGGCACGACCGCCGCCACCAAGGCGGCGGCGACAAGGGCCAGCAGGCCGGTGGCAAGAAGCGGGACGGCCAGGGGCCCCGGGCTGCTCTGACCGGCTGGCTGAAGCCAGGCGAGCACGGCCCCGACCGGGGGCCCCAGCAGAAGACCGGAGGTTCCGGCGATGGACACCAGGGCCAGCCTGCGGCCCAGAACCGGCCTGTCGGCGGAAAGATCGGTGACCGCGGCGAGGGCGACCGGCGTGACCGCTGCCGCGAAGAGTCCGCTGAGGGCGCGTTCGAGATAGAGCGCGGCAATGCTTTCGAACAGGGACGATGCGATGATCGTCAGGCCAAAGCCGGAAAGGCCGATCACCAGGATCACCCGTCGCCCGATGCGGTCGGACAGCCCGCCCCAGACGCTCGCGAAGAAGAACAGCGCCAGCATGTAGAGCGCCGTCATCCACCCGGTCGTCCGGCCGATCTGCGTGGGCGTGGCCGCGGCACCGAGAAGCCGTTCGACAATGGTCGGCAGTTGTGGCAGCAGGACGCCGAAGCCGAGCGCCACGGCAAAGACCGCAAGCATCAGCACCGGCAGGATGGCAAGCGCACCTTTGCTGGTGCCCGGCCCCTCGGCCGCAGGGTTCGAGTGTCGGGAGCGGGATCGCATGGCGGACGTCCTGACCACGGAATGAGTCTCGCAAGCGGCGGCCGATCACCGTTGACATGTTTCCCGCACGTCGGAAAGGGTATCCTCAGTGTCGTCAACGACCTGTCCGATTCCCTGACCGGCCCCGCGGCGCGGTCTTTCGCGGGGGCCGCCTACATCTGCTGCCCGCGCGATCCGTGCGGGGGGCCACGACTGGCTGCGGTGCGCTGCAATCTTGTCCTGCTGTGTCCAGCGGGTGCAACATGACACTGAAAACGCAAGGAGAAGCCTATGGCCTTCAACAGTGATATCATCCTGGTCACCGGATCGAACGGCCGGATCGGGACAGCGGTGATGAAAGCGCTGCGCGCGCGCTACGACAATGTCGTGGGTTTCGACAGCAAGGCCGAGGAGAACCCGCCCGAGGGTTGCACGCGGATCGCCGTGGACATCGCCGATCAGGCCAGCGTGGACGCCGGGCTGGACATCCTGCGCGCTCACCACGGACCCCGCGTCGCCTCGGTGATCCACCTTGCCGCCTTCTACAGTTTCGATGGCACCGACGATCCGCGCTATGAGAGTGTGACGGTGAACGGCACGCGGCGCCTGCTTGCCGGGCTCAAGTCCCGGTTCAAGGTGCAGCAGTTCGTGTTTTCCAGCACGATGCTGGTGCACAAGCCCGCCGAGCCCGGCGTCTACATCAACGAGGACTGGCCGATCGACCCGACCTGGGCCTACCCGGCCTCGAAGGTCCGCACGGAGGCGCTGATCCGCGCCGAACGGGGCGAGGTGCCGACCGTCATGCTGCGCTTTGCCGGGGTCTACGACGACCGCTGCCATTCGCCGCCGCTTGCGCACCAGATCCAGCGCATCTACGAGCGCCAGATCGAATCGCGGCTGTATTCAGGGTCGCCGTCGCACGGCACCTCCTACATCCACATGGACGATGTGGTGAACTCGATCGTGCATACGGTCGAGCGGCGGGCCGAACTTCCGCCCGAAGCCGTCTTCCTGATCGGCGAGCCCGAGGCGCTGAGCTATGACGAGCTGCAGCATACTTTTGCCCGGCTGATCCACGACGAATCCTTCGACACGATCGGGGTGCCGGGCCCGATCGCCAAGCTGGGTGCCTGGGTCCAGGACAATGTTCTTGGGCAGGATCCCTTCATCAAGCCCTGGATGATCGACCGCGCCGGAGACCACTATGCGCTGGACGTAAGCCGCGCGAAAGAGATGATGGGCTGGGAACCGATCCACACGTTGCGGCAGACGATCCCGAAAATGGTTGCGGCTTTGAAGGCCGACGATGTCGGGTTCTATCGTGAGAACGGGCTGACGCCAGCGGAATGGATGCTGGTCAACGCCAGGGACAGGGCACAGGAGATGAAGAAATGAGCAAAGACCATGGCGGCCACAACAAGGCCGCCGCTCCAGCAGCGGGTGGCACGATCTACACCTGCCCGATGCATCCGGAGGTCCGGCAGGACCAGCCCGGCAACTGCCCGAAATGCGGCATGACACTGATGCCGGAAGCCGCCGCCGCCGCCCCAGCCGGGGGCACGGAGGCCGCGCCGGCCGCGAAAACCTACACCTGCCCGATGCATCCGGAGGTCCGGCAGGACAAGCCCGGAAACTGCCCGAAATGCGGCATGACGCTGATGCCGGAAGCCGCCGCTGCCGCCCCAGCCGGGGGCACGGAGGCCGCGCCGGCCGCGAAAACCTACACCTGCCCGATGCATCCGGAGGTCCGACAGGACAAGCCTGGAAGCTGCCCGAAATGCGGCATGACGCTGATGCCCGAGACCGGCGAGGGACCGGCTGCCGTTCCGGCGGGCGCGCCCGCCGGCCGGGCGGAGGGTGCGATGTCGGGCCACGCGATGTCGGGCCACGGCGGGCACAGCATGTCGGGTCACGGCATGTCGGGTCACGGCATGTCGCACGGCGCGGCGGCCGCCGGAACCGGCGACATGATGGGCGACATGCACCGCGCGATGCTCTGGCCGCATTATGTGGCGATCATGGTCGGTTTCTGGATGATCGCGGCCCCCCTCACCCTGGGCTACCAGAGCGATTTCGTGCCCGACGCGAACCAGCTGGCGGTGATGGCCGACCGCGGGCTGTCACCCTTTGCCCACCGCAACATGCTGATGACGGTGAACGATTTCGTGACCGGGGCGCTGATCGTGATCTTCGGTGCCCTGTCGGCGGATTCGCGGCGGCGCTTCCCCTGGGCGCAATGGGCGAATGCCTTCGTCGGCGGCTGGCTTTTGCTGGCACCGCTGTTCATCTGGACCCCGCTGCCCGAGGCCTATGCCAACTCCACCCTGGTCGGCGCGATGGTGATCGCGCTGTCGGTGCTGATCCCGATGATGCCCGGCATGAGCATGGAAGGCATGATGGGCAAGCCGGACATTCCACCGGAATGGAGCTATTGTCCGTCGACCTGGCTGCAGCGCGTGCCGATCGTCGCACTGGCCTTGTTCGGCTTTCTGATCGCGCGCTACATGTCGGCCTACCAGATGGGCCACATCGACACGGTCTGGGAGCCGTTCTTTCCCGGCACCGATCCGGCGAGCGGTCTGAACGGCACCGAGGCGATCATCACCTCGTCGGTGTCCAAGGCCTGGCCGATGCCCGATGCCGGTCTTGGCGCTGTCGTCTATGCGCTTGAGATCGTCATGACCTTCATGGGCGGCAAGGATCGCTGGCGCACGATGCCGTGGATGGTTCTTGCGCTGGCGCTGTTGATCCTGCCGCTGGGCATCGTCAGCATCTACTTCGTCATCATCCAGCCGATCGAGATCGGCACCTGGTGCACGCTGTGCCTGATCGCGGCGCTGGCGATGGCGCTGATGATCCCCTATTCGGTGGACGAATTCGTGGCGATGGGGCAGTTCCTGACCTGGTCCCGGCGCAACGGCAAGCCGTTCTGGCGCAGCTTCTGGACCGGCGGCGCGATGGAGGGCGGCAGCGACGACCGCGCCCCGGGCGTGCTTGCCCCGCGGTCGCAGATGTTCGCGCAGGGCGGACGCGGGGTGACCTATCCCCCGACGCTCCTGGCGGTCTGTGCCATCGGCATCTGGCTGACCTTCACCCGGATGACCTTTGGCAACAGCGGCGCGATGGCCAACAGCGACCACCTGATCGGGCTGCTGATCGTGACCTTCACGATCATCTCGCTTGCCGAGGTCGCGCGCCCGGTGCGGTTCCTGAACGTGCCGTTCGGGCTGTGGCTGATCGTCGCGCCGTTCGTCCTGGACGGGGCCGGATCACCTGTCGCCACCTGGGCCGGCGTGGCAACGGGCCTGGCAGTCGTGGCGCTTTCACTGCCACGCGGATCGATTCGCAATTCCTATGGAGGTTGGAATGTCGTCATGGTTTGAGACTTGCAAGCATTGGCTGCGTCATACGCTGGTAACGATCGGGGCGCTGGCGTTCCTCGGCATCGTCGGCGCAGCGGTGTTCATCTACTCGGGGGTGTTCAACGTTGCGGCGACGGTGGCCGATTCACGGCTGCTGAGCTGGACCTTGATCACCGTGCGCGAAGCCTCGGTGGCCACCCATGCCAAGGACGTGGTCGAACCCGCGAATTACACGCCGAACCGGGACAACGGCTTTCGTCTCTATCGCCAGCAATGCGTGATGTGCCACACCCCGATCGGCCGCACCGCGGAACCGATGGCGGTGGGGTTCAACCCGCAGGCACCAACCTTCGGGGCGGACGCGGACGACATGGAAGACCGCGAACTGTTCTGGGTCACCAAGAACGGCATCCGGTTCACCGGAATGCCCGCCTGGGGCCCGAGCTTCAGCGATGAGGAGATCTGGGACATCGTGGCCTTCCTGAAGACCATGCCCACGATGACGGCCGCGGACTACGATGCGATCGACGCCCGGGTGCCCGATCTGCCGGCGACCCCCTGACGGCAAGCGCATCGACGGCCCCCCCTTGTGCTGGGGGGCCGTCGGACCGGCCGTCCTCACTGCGCGCGCGTCACCGACTGACGGAACCGCAGCAGCGCGACCAGGAAGAACACCGCGCCGACCGCGACGAGTGCCGCGAGCTTTGGCCAGACCTCGGCAAAGCCCGCATCGCGGAACAGCACCGACTGCGAGAACGCGACGAAATGGGTCGAGGGTGCGGCCTGCATCAGCGTCTGCAACCAGACCGGCATGCTTTCCAGCGGCGTTTTCGATCCCGACAAGAGGTTCATCACGATCAGGATCGGGATCACCAGCAGGCCGAACTGCTGCATCGAGGTGGTGAAGGTCGCCAGGAGGATGCCCAGCGCATTGACCGAGAACTGGTAGGCGACCGCGCCCAGAAGGAACAGCGCGATCGAGCCCGAGATCGGCACCTGCATCAGCCAGCCGACCACGACGGTGAACGACAGAAGGGCGGCGACGACGATGACAAGGCCGTTCGCCAGGATCTTCGACAGCATGATGTCCGTGGGCGAGACCGGCATCACCAGAAGATGCTCGATGGTGCCGTGTTCGCGCTCGCGGATCAGGGCGGCGCCGCACAGGATCACCGACAGAAGCGTGATGCTGTTGATCACGGTCATCGCCGAGGAATACCAGATCGCCTCGGCATTGGGGTTGAAGCGCGTGCGGACCGCCACGCGGAACGGCGGGGGTCTTGCGCCCGGCGCGTCGGACAGGAAGCGGGCGACCTCGCGGGTCACGATCTCGCGCAGGAAGACGGCACCGTTGCCGGCCTGCGACATCGCGGTGGCGTCGACGGTGATCTGGACCGTGGGCTTGCGCCCCGCCAGCACGTCCGCCTGGAAGCGCGGCGGAAACTCGACGACAAAGACGAAGCGGCCGCTGTCCAGCAGCCCGTCGAGGTTCGCCGCGTCGATCATCTCCGGCGGCTGGAAGAACGGCGGCTGGATGGCGTCGGTGATCGCCCCGGAAAGGGCCGAGCGGTCGTCGTCCACGATCGCGATCGATCCGCGGTCGACCTCGAACTTCTCGGCCTGCGACACCGAATAGACAAGGACGCTGAAGGCCCAGAAGATCAGGAACACCAGGACCGGGTCGCGGGCCAGGCTCTGCAACTCCTTGACGCCAAGCCGCAGGATGTTTGCGATCGAACTGCGCATGTCAGCGTTCCTGTTTCGGCAGGGCAAGGCGTGCCGCCGCGATATAGGCCAGCGCGAAGGCGAAAAGCGCAAGATGGCTGGGCCAGAGCTGCGCCAGCCCCAGCCCCTTGCTGACCGTGCCCACGCTGATCTGCTGGAACCAGGCCGGCGGGAACAGGAGGCCGAACAGCCGCTCGCCGGTGCTGAGCGATGCCACCGGGGTCAGCATCCCGGAGAAATTCAGCGCGGGTGCCATCGCGATCACCGGCGTGGCGAAGATCGCTGCAAGCTGCGTCTTGGTGAAGGACGAGATCAGGACCCCGAAGGCGGTGCTGGCCATGACGAACAACAGCGCGCCCGCGGCCAGTGCCGGAAGCGAGCCCTTGACCGCCACGCCGAACACCACCGTCCCTTCCAGCAACAGGATCAGGAAACTGGCGAAGGCGATGGCGACATAGGGCAGCTGCTTGCCGACCAGGAATTCCAGCGCGGTCACCGGCGTGGCGCGGAAGTTGGCGATCGAGCCTGTCTCCTTCTCGCGCACGACGGCGACGGCGGTCATCATCGCCGGGATCAGCATCAGCATCAGCATGATCACCCCCGGCACCAGCGCATTGGCGCTGCGGAATTCCTGATTGTAGCGGAAGCGCAGGCCGATGTCGGCCGCCGCCGCGGGCGTGCCCGCCGCCCGGGTCAGGTCCGCCATGTAGCTCGCCGACAGTCCGGCGACATAGCCGCGCAGGGTTTCGGCACGGAAGGGAGCGGCCCCGTCGATCCAGACACCGGCCTCGGGGCTGCGTCCCGCCGCAAGGTCGCGCCCGAAACCTGCGGGAATCTCGATCACCAGCGCCAGCTCGCCCGTGGCCATGCGCCGGTCCAGTTCGGCGGGGTCGGTGATGTCGGCCTGGCGGAGAAAGGCGGTGGATCCCTCGAACGCGGCCAGAAAGGCGCGGCTTTCGCCGGTCCGGTCCTGGTCGAGGGCGGCATAGGACACGCGCTCGACATCGAAGTTGATGCCGAAGCCGAAGGCGATCATCAGGAGGACCGGACCGAGGACCGCGAAAGCCAGCCGGATCGGATCGCGCCGGATTTCGGTCGCCTCGCGCCGCGCGCAGGCCCAGAGCCGCCAGAAGTCGAACCGCGCGGTCCCCGGTTTCCGGGGGGGCGGCAGCGGGGCAAGGGGCGCGGGGACGGGCGACGTGTCTTCCGCCGCCGGTTCCGCCGGGGACGGGGGCGTGCCGATGGCATCGGACAGATAGCCGATGAAGGCTTCTTCCAGGCTCGCCGCGCCCCGTTCGCGGGTCAGCGCCTCGGGCGTGCCGACCGCCAGCAGCCGTCCGGCATGCATGAGCGAGATGCGGTCGCACAAGCCCGCCTCGTTCATGAAATGGGTGGACAGGAAGATGGTGATCCCGTCCTTCCGCGACAGGTCGGCCAGAAACTGCCAGAACCGGTCGCGCGCGATCGGGTCGACGCCGGAGGTCGGCTCGTCCAGGATCAGCACCTCGGGCCGGTGCAGCACCGCGATCGCCAGTTGCAGTCGCTGCCGCATCCCCAGCGGCAAGGCCTCGGGCAGCGCGTCGGCGACCGCGTCCAGTTCGAACCGCTCGAGCAGCTCCCGGATCCGCGGCGCCCGCTCTGCCGCCGGAAGCTGGAAGATCCCGGCATGCAGGTCGAAGTTCTGCCGCACCGTCAACTCGCCATAAAGCGAGAACGACTGCGACATGTAGCCGATGCGGCGGCGGATCGCGATGTCGGTGCCGTCGACCGGCTGGCCGAGCAGCATCGCGGTCCCCGACGTCGCCGGCAGCAGGCCGGCAAGCATCTTCATCGTCGTGGACTTGCCGCAGCCGTTCGAGCCGAGAAAGCCGAAGATCTCGGCCTTTTCGATGCGGAAACTGGCGTTGTCGACGGCGCGGAAGTTGCCGAAGGTCTTGCTGAGCCCGTTCGCCTCGATGACGGGAGGGCCGTCCGAGATCGGGCGCGGTCCGATCTCGACCGGCTTGTGCCCGCGTCTGCGATCCTCGGGCAAGAGCGCCACGAAGGCCGCCTCGAGGTCTGGTGCCCCGGCCTTGGCGCGCACCTCTTCGGGCGAGCCGGTCATCACGATGCGGCCCGCATCCATCGCCGCCAGCCAGTCGAAGCGGTTCGCCTCGTCCATGTAGGCCGTGGCGGCGATCACGCTCATCTGCGGGCGGCGGGCGCGGATGCGGTCGATCAGTTCCCAGAACTGGCGGCGCGACAGCGGGTCCACGCCGGTTGTCGGCTCGTCCAGGATCAGAAGGTCGGGATCATGGATCAGCGCACAGCACAGCGACAGCTTCTGCTTCATGCCGCCCGACAGCTTGCCCGCCGGCCGGTCCGGGAACGGGTCAAGCCCGGTGCTGCGCAAGAGATCGTCGATGCGGGCGCGGCGTTCCTCGCGGTCCTGGCCGAACAGGCGGCCGAAGAAGTCGAGGTTCTCGAACACCGTGAGCGTCGGATAGAGGTTCCGGCCCAGACCCTGCGGCATGTGGGCGACACGCTCGACGATGGCGCGCCGGTGCTCCGCGCTGCGCAGGTCGCCGCCAAGGGCCGAGGCGGTCCCGGTCTGGATGCGCCGGACGCCCGCAATGATCGACAGCAGCGTCGATTTCCCGACCCCGTCGGGCCCGACCACCGCCGCCATCGACCCGGCCGGGATCGCGATCGACACGTCGTCAAGGGCTATCGCCGCACCATAGCGATGCGACACTCCACGCAGCCAGGCGACTGCATCGCCGGGTGCCGGTTCCTGACGGAGCGGCGTCATGTCAACCCGTCGGCAGCGTGACGGACAGGGTTGCAGGCCAGTCCACGGCGCGGTCGACGCGCAGATAGGCGATGCCGCGCAGGCCGCCCAGCACCCGCTCTTCCAGTCCCGCAAGGACATCTTTCGGCAGTTGCAGGGTCACGCGGAACATCAGCTTCTCACGCTCGGATGCCGTCTCGACGGTCTTGGGGGTGAACTGCGCCTCGGAGGAGACGAAGACCACCGAAGCGGGCAGCACCATGGCGGGTTCGACATCCAGCACGATCCGCGCCTCGTCGCCGATCGACAGCCGTCCGGCATCGGCGGCGGGCAGAAAGACCGTCATCGACACGTCGGTCATGTCGACCAGCGACAGGATCTTGCCGCCGGCCGGCAGGACGGCACCCGGCTCGACCAGCCGGTACTGCACCCGGCCGCGGATCGGCGCGGTGATCGCGGCATCGGCAAGCTGCGTGCGCATGTGTTCCACTGCCGCATCGGCGGCCTCGATCCCGGCGCGCGCCTCGGCCTCGCCGGCGGTCGCCGCGGCAAGGGCGGCCGTGGCGCTGTCAAGCTGCTGCCGGCGCTGGTCGAGCACGTCATTGGCCGCGACGCCTTTTGCGACCAGCGCCTGGGTGCGGTCATATTCCTGCCGGGCGAAGGTAAGGTCGCTTTGCCGCGCGGAAATCGCCGCCGTGGCCGCAGCCAGAGACTGCCGGGCCAGGGCTGCCTGCGCCTGGGCCTGATGCAGCTGGTGTTCGATGTCGGTGGCGTCGATCCGCGCGACCACCGCCCCGGCCTCGACCATGTCGCCTTCCTGCGGGGTGATCTCGACCAGCCGTCCGGGCAGTTTCGTGGCAATCTCGACGGGGTTCGCCTCAAGTCGGCCGTTCGGTGCCACGATGCCTGCCGGCAAACGCGTGGATGACCGGTCCTGCCACGCGGTCCACCCGATCCCCGCCGCAAGAATCGCAAGCAGCGCGATCGCCGCACCTGCACGCCATCGCTTCATCGCACGTCCCCAAGTTGTTTGATCCGGTCTAGCTTCGGTGGTCTGTGAGGTCAAGCACGCGCGCCTTTGCAGGGGCGTGCCCGACCGTTGTCGTCAGGGCTTCGGGCGGTCGTCCCAGTCCTTGGTCAGGATGCGGTTCGCGTCACCTTCGGGGTCGTCGAACTGCCTGGTCCGCATCGCCCAGAAGAAGGCGGCAAGGCCGATGCCACCAAGGAAAAGCGAGACCGGGATGAGGATGGCGAGGATCTCCATCACTTCAACCGCATGGCGTTGAGCGAAACGGTGATCGACGACAGCGACATCGCCAGCGCTGCCGCCAGGGGCGTCGCCAGGCCGACCAGCGCCAGGGGCACGGCAACGACGTTGTAGCCGCCTGAGATCAGGAAATTCTCGATCATCCGCCGGGTCGCCTGACGGCTGATCCGCAGGGCGTCGGCGAGGGGGGCCATGTCCTGACCGAGAAGCACGATGTCCGAGGCCACCCGCGCGGCGTCCAGCGCCGAGGCGGGCGAGATCGAGACATGTGCGGCGGCGAGTGCGGCGGTGTCGTTGAGCCCGTCGCCGACCATGAGAACCTTGCGGCCTTCTGCCGCGAGGGTGGAGATGCGGGCGGCCTTTTCGGCGGGGAGGACGCCTGCCCGCCAGTCGGCGATACCCAGGCGCCGGGCAAGGTCGCGGACCGGGGTTTCGGCGTCGCCCGACAGCAGCTCGACCTGCATCCCCGCGGCCTGCAACGCCGCCACGGCCCGGTCCGCGCCGGGACGCGGACGGTCGTTGAAGGCGAAGGCATGGGTCGCGCCGCCAAGCGAAAGGTAGGTCGCGGTCACCGGCAGCGCCGTGGCGGCGCACCAGTCGGCGCGGCCCAGGCGAACGAGGGTGCCCTGCCATTGGCCCTCGATGCCCTGACCGGGGACATCGCGGATGCCGGTGATCTCGGCTGGCGTGATGCCAAGAGTGCGGGCACCATCGGCAAGAGCGCGGGCGAGCGGGTGTGAAGACCCTGCGGCGAGGGCGGCGGCGATGGCCACGGCCGCGTGCGGCTGGTCGGCAAGCGCCACGGGTTCCGGGACGCCAAGGGTCAGGGTGCCGGTCTTGTCGAAGACGACGGTGTCGACTTCGGCCAGACGCTCCAGCGCGGTGCCGTGCTTGATCAGCAGGCCCTTGTGGAACAGCCGACCCGAGGCCGAGGTGATGACCGCCGGGACGGCGAGGCCGAGGGCACAGGGGCAGGTGATGATCAGGACGGCGGCAGAGATGTTGATCGCATAGCGCAGATCGCCGCCCGTTGCCCACATCCAGTAGCCGAAGGCACTGAACGACAGGATATGGACGAGCGGCGAATAAAGTTTCGCTGCCCGATCGGCAAGGCTGGTGTAGCGGGTCTTCGCGCCTTCGGCCACGGCGACGAGGTCGGCCATGCGGTGGAGGCTCGACTCCTTGCCCGCGGCGGTCACGGTCACGGTCAGGGGGCCGGTCAGGTTGACCTCGCCCGCGCTGACGACAGTGCCGACCCCGGCCCGCACCGGCAGGCTTTCGCCGGTCAGCAGGCCGCGGTCAAGCTCGGAGGCCCCATGAAGAACGACGCCGTCAACCGGCATCCGCGCGCCGGGACGGACGAGGACGGTGTCACCGGGGCGGATGTCGGCGATCGGGGTTTCGACCTCGATGCCGTCAAGCAGGACGATGGCGCGGGGCACCTCCAGCGCGGCCAGTTCCTCGGCCGCCGAGCGGGCGATGGCGCGGGTGCGGTGGTCGAGGTAACGGCCGAGGAGGAGGAAGAAGGCCAGCATCACGGCGGCGTCGAAATAGGCGTATTCGCCGGACATCGCCGTCTCGTAGACCGAGATCGACGAGGCGAGGATCAGGGCCAGGGAGATCGGCACGTCCATGCCAAGCCTGCCCCGGCGCAGAGAGGCCCAGGCCGACCTGAAGAAGGGTTGCCCGACGAAGATCACCGTCGGCAGCGCGATGGCACCGGAAATCCAGTGGAAGAGGTCGCGCGTCGCGGCCTCGGCCCCGGACCAGACGGCGACCGAGAGAAGCATCACGTTCATCATCGAGAAGAAGGCGACGCCGACGCGCATCAGAAGATCGCGGCCCTGGCGGTCGGTCTCGGTGGCAGACAGAAGCCCCGGATCCAGCTCGTGCGCCTCTTGCCCCTGGTCGGCCAAGACCTCGATCAGTCGCGCGGCGGTGACAGTGCCTTCGGCATCGACGCTGACACGCTTGCGGGTCAGGTTCACCCGGGCCGAGCGCACGCCCGGAACGGCCTGCAGCGCGGCCTCGACCAGCGAAATCGACTGCGCCCCCCCGGCGTTCGGCAGCGAGAGGACAATCCGCGCGGCACGGGCGGCGCGCTGGGCGGCGATCCGCTCGGCCGCCGGGACGACCGTGCAGGCGGGGCAGGCCGAGATCGGAGCGCGGGAGAAATCCTCGGCCAGGGCCATGGGGTCAGCCTTGGACAAAGAGGTCGGCACGCTGTTCGAAAACCGTGCCGTCCTTGGCCGTCGCGGTGACCTTCACCATCCACTTGCCCTTTCCCAGCACGAGGTCGGCGGCATAAAGATCCCCGTCCAGCGCGAAGACCGGCAGGGTGTCGTCTCTGGCTTCGGTGGGGCGACCGACGAGAACCTTGAGATTTCCGACCTGGACCGGCACACCGTCAGGTCCGGTGAAGGCCAGGGTCATCCGGCCCCGGTCATAGCCCGGCGTCATCGACCAGCCGAGCGCCTTTTGCGCGGCCTTGCGGGCATCGAAGCTTTGGCTGGCGACATAGGAATTTTCGACCTCGAGGCCGGGAAAGGTGCTGACCGCCTTGTAGGCCAGCAGTGCATTGACCCCGATGATGACCGCGAAGGCTGTTGTTGTGATCGCGAAGACATGGCGTCCGGTGATCTCGCCCATCTCAGTTCTCCTTCCCGTTGAAGATCGTATCTTGGCTGACGCGGTTGGTGGTGCCAAGTTCCTCGACCCAGATCCGCACCGCCGTGCGGTCGCTGACCGCCGCCCGCGTGCCGGGGCCGGCGGTCAGATAGACGCGCTGGGACATGGTCTGGTTCGCGGGAATGGTGACGGTAAGACCATCGCGGCCTTCCAGCGTGAGGGTGACGAAGGCGTCCGAGGTCACGGCGATGGTGAACTGGGCGTCGGCCCCGCCCATGTTGCGCAGGCGGATGTCATAGGCGTTGCGGATCGAGCCGTCCGACAGGACGACATAGGTCGGATTGCGGACCGGGGTCACGTTCACGTCGATGGGCGAGCGCAGGAAAAGGGCGACGATCAGGCCGATCCCGACCCCGGCCCAGAGCACGGTGTAAAGCATGGTGCGCAGCCGGAAGACGTGGGACCAGACGGATTTCGCAGGCTCGCCCGCGCGTTCCCGCGTCTCGTCGGTCAGGGCGAGGTAGCCGATCAGGTCGCGGGGCCGGCCGATCCGGTCCATCGTGTCGTTGCAGGCGTCGATGCAAAGGCCGCAGGTGATGCAGGCAAGCTGCTGGCCGTTCCTGATGTCGATGCCCATCGGGCAGACGTTCACGCAGGCCATGCAGTCGATGCAGTCGCCGGCGCCTTCGGTACCAAGCTTGCCGCGCGGTTCGCCCCGCCAGTCGCGGTAGGCGATGGTCAGCGTGTCCTCGTCCATCATCGCGGCCTGGATGCGCGGCCAGGGGCAGGCATAGATGCAGATCTGCTCGCGCGCGAAACCGCCGAAGAAGAACGTGGTCAGCGTCAGGATCAGCATGGTGATGTAGGCGGCCGGATGCGCCTGGCCGGTGACAAGGTCGCGCAGCAGCGTGGGCGCGTCGGTGAAATAGAAGATCCAGGCTCCGCCGGTGGCCAGCCCGATCAGGAACCAGACGCTCCACTTGACCGCCGTCTTGCGGATTTTCTCGCCGTCCCATTTCTGGCGGTGCAGCCGGATGCGGGCGTTGCGGTCGCCCTCGATCCAGCGTTCGACCAGGATGAAGAGATCGGTCCAGACCGTCTGCGGACAGGCATAGCCGCACCAGACCCGACCCAAGGCAGAGGTGAACAGGAACAAGCCGAGGCCGGCCATGATCAGAAGGCCCGCGACGAAGTAGAACTCCTGCGGCCAGATCTCGATCATGAAGAAGAAGAAGCGCCGGTTGGCGATATCGACCAGAACCGCCTGGTCGGGCAGCGACGGACCCCGGTCCCAGCGCAGCCAGGGCGTGATGTAGTAGATGCCAAGGGTGATCCCCATGATCCACCACTTGAGCGTGCGGAACGTGCCCTTCACCCGGCGCGGGAACACGGGCTCGCGCGCGGCGTAAAGGCTGGGCGGGGAATCGGGCGTGTCCACTGGGTCTCCTTGGGCGCAAGGGGTGGTTCTGCAATCGGGCATTTCCGGGGGAAGGGCCTTGACCTGCATCAATGGCTGCGGCGCCACCGCCCGGAAAATGCGGCGGCGCGGCGCAGGGTCGGCTGCGACCGGGTCACCCCGAAGCCGACCCGGCGGCCGGGGGGCGCCGCCGCCCTGTCCAGATGGCAGTCGTGTCGGGCGAGCGCGCAGAGGCCGGACAGGGCAGCGTACCGCCCGCCGATTTTCCCTTCCGGAAATATCCCCGCCGGAGGCACCCGGCACCGTCTTGCGGTCTTCACGCAAAACGGCGAGCGAAAGGAATGCGCGGCACGCGCGCGATCGGACCGGCGTTCCGACCCGCGATGCGCCTGAAGATGGCCGGGGGCCCGAAGGCCCCCGAACTGGGTCAGGCGAAGCGGGCTCACTCGCCGCCGCCGCGCCCGTGGACATAGAAGGCCACGGCGCGGAGTTCGTCTTCGGTCAGGCGCGCGTTCCAGTTGGGCATCACGCCGAAGCGGGCATTGGTCACCGTCTCGGTGATCGCCTCGCGCGAGCCGCCGTAAAGCCAGATCGCGTCGGTCAGGTTCGGCGCGCCTTGCGTCCGGTCGCCCGATCCGTTCGCCGCGTGGCAGGCGGCGCAGTTTTCGGCGAAGATCGTCGCACCTGCGGCGGCCTGTGCCGCGTCGTTCTCCTGGCCCGAGATCGACCGCACATATTCGACGACCTGGGCGATCTGGGTTCCGTCCAGGATGCCATCCGCCCCGAATTTCGGCATCTGCGAATAGCGCGCGTCCGGGTCGGTCGTGTTGCGGATGCCATGGGTTATGGTCAGATAGATGTCCGCCATCGTGCCGCCCCAGAGCCAGTCGTCGTCCAGAAGGTTCGGATAGCCCTTGCCTGCGAACCCGGCAGCCCCCGCTCCATGGCAGGCCGTGCAGTTGGTGCGGAACACCGCAGCCCCTGCCCGTTCGGCATATCCCGCGAGGGTCGGGTCGGCCCCGATGGCGTTCAGGTCCGCCGCGATCAGCCGGTTCTTGATTGGCGCATTGGCCGCATCGACCGCCGCGATCTCTGCGGCAACATCGGCCCGCGTGCTGGCCCCGAGCAGACCGGGCGTGGCCGAGTTGATCAGCGGCCATGCCGGATAGGCAATGGTATAGCCGATCCCCCAGACGATCGTGGCGTAGAACACCCAGACCCACCAGCGCGGCAGAGGGTTGTTGTATTCCTCGATTCCGTCCCACTTGTGGCCGGTCGTTTCCACCTGCCGGGGTTCCTTCTTCACTGGCTTGGCGCACATGGCCTCAGCTCTCCTTCCTGGCAGGGGCGGGATCCGCAGGACGGTCGTCGTTGCGGAAGATCGAGGTGGCGACGTCCCGATGTGCCGCCCGCGATCCGGGCCGGAAGGCCCAGACGCAGAGCCCGAGGAACCCGAGCGTCATTGCCAGGAGAAACCAGCTGTCGGCCAGTTCGCGCAGAAAGGAATAGGTATCCACCATCGTCTGCCCCCTTACCGGTTCGCCACGGGCGTGAAGGTCGAGAAGTCGACCATCGTGCCGAGGACCTGCATGTAGGCGATCAAGGCATCCATCTCGGTCAGTTCGGGTTGACCGTCGAAGTTGCGGACATTGACCGGATTTCCGAAGGCCGCCTCGCCGTAGCGTTCCTCAAGACCGGCGCTGTCACCTTCCGGATCGGCTTGCGCGGTGAAGTCAGCCCGCGCGTTTTCCACCATCGCGTCGGTGTAGGGCACCCCGGTCATCCGGTTCGTCGCCACGACGTCCTGGATGTAGCTTCCGTCGATGACGGTTTTTGCCAGGAAGCCGTAGGGCGGCATCACCGATTCCGGCACCACCGATTTCGGGTTGGTGAAATGGTCCTGGTGCCATTCGTCGGAATAGCGGCCCCCCACCCGTGCCAGGTCCGGCCCGGTGCGTTTGGACCCCCACTGGAACGGGCGGTCATACATCGATTCCGCGGCCAGCGAGTAGTTGCCGTAGCGTTCGACCTCATCCCGCATGGGCCGGATCATCTGGCTGTGGCAGCCATAGCAGCCCTCGCGGATGTAGATGTCGCGTCCGGCAAGTTCGAGCGGCGTGTAGGGACGCATCCCGTCCACCTTCTCGATGGTGTTCTCGAGGTAGAAGAGCGGCACGATCTGCACGATCCCGCCGATGGTCACGACCAGCAGGCTGAGCACCATCAGCAGCGTGGCGTGGGTTTCGATGGCCTTGTGCTTGTCAAGAATTCCCATTGTCCCGTTTCCCTATTCCGCCGGAACGGCCGAGTGCTGCGTCGCCCTGGCAGGCTGCGCGCGCACGGTCATCCACAGGTTCCAGCACATGATCAGCGCCCCGGTCAGGAACAGCCCGCCCCCGGCGGCCCGCACCACATACATCGGGAACTTCGCGGCCACCGTGTCGGCGAAGGCGTTCACCAGGAACCCGTTCGCATCCACCTCACGCCACATCAGGCCTTCCATGATGCCCGAGACCCACATCGAGGAGGCGTAAAGCACGATCCCGATGGTCGCGAGCCAGAAGTGCCAGGAGACGAGTTTGAGGGAGTAGAGCCCCTCGCGGTTCCACAGCCGCGGCACGAGGTAGTAGAGGACGCCGAAGGTGATCATCCCGTTCCAGCCCAAGGCGCCGGAATGGACATGGCCGATGGTCCAGTCGGTGTAGTGCGACAGCGAGTTGACGGCCTTGATCGACATCATCGGGCCCTCGAAGGTGCTCATCCCGTAAAACCCGATACTGACGACCATCATGCGGATGATCGGGTCGGTGCGCAGCTTGTCCCAGGCACCCGACAGGGTCATCAGCCCGTTGATCATGCCGCCCCAGGACGGCATCCACAGGATCACCGAGAACACCATCCCAAGGGTCGAGGCCCAGTCGGGGAGTGCCGTGTAGTGCAGATGGTGCGGACCAGCCCAGATGTAGAGGAAGATCAAGGCCCAGAAGTGGATGATCGACAGCTTGTAGCTGAAGACCGGGCGTTCGGCCTGTTTCGGGACGAAGTAGTACATCATCCCGAGGAAGCCCGCGGTCAGGAAGAAACCCACGGCGTTGTGGCCGTACCACCACTGCACCATCGCGTCCTGCACGCCCGCGTAAAGCTGGACCTGCGCCGATCCGAAGATCGACACCGGGATCGCCGCGTTGTTGACCAGATGCAGCATCGCCACGGTCAGGATCATCGACAGAAGGAACCAGTTCGCCACATAGATGTGGGGTTCCTTGCGCCGCATGAGCGTGCCCATGAAGGCGACCAGGAAGGCAAGCCAGACGACCGTGATCAGGATGTCGACATACCAGACCGGCTCGGCATATTCCTTGCCTTGCGTCGCGCCCAGGACATAGCCCGAGGCGGCGAGGACGATGACCAGCTGCCAGCCCCAGAACACGAACCAGCCGAGCGAGCCTCCGAACAGGCGCGCGGCGCTGGTGCGCTGGACGATGTAGAACGACGACATGATCAGCGCATTGCCGCCGAAGGCGAAGATCACCGCGCTGGTGTGAAGGGGCCGGAGGCGACCGAAGTTGCCGTAACCCTGCAGGAATTCGAAGTTCAGCTGGGGAAAGGCAAGCTGCAATGCGATGACGACCCCCACCAGAAAGCCCACGATCCCCCAGAAGGCGGTCGCGATGGCACCAGCCCGGATCACGCTGTCGAAATACTCGTGTTGCAGATTCGGCCGGGGGTCCCCGGCGGTGCGCAGCACCCACAGGAAGGCAAGCCCCGCCGCCAGCATCACGGTCAGCGCATTGACCTCGTAGGCAAGGTCGCGGGCGTAGTTGGCCGCAATCGCGGCCAGGACCGCGACGAGGCCCAGTCCTGCCAGTTTCAAGTAATCCCACATCGTTGGTGTCCCTTCGCCCTGTCTGCCCGGACCGCCCCCGGAAGTGACCCCGACAGCCGCGCCGGTCGTTCCGACTGGAAGACTTCTGTCGTGCGGCAGGGCTGTCTGCCTTGATCTGGGTCAATCACGGTTTCGCGAGCGTTTGACTTCGGTCAAGGCGGAGCGCGGGATGCGGTGCGATCCTTGCACATCGCAAGTCACGGGAGACGACCATGGCCTACAAATCACTCCTGACCGTTGCCACTTCGTCCGAGGGCGTGCCTGGCACCGTCACGGCGGCCGCAGGGATCGCGCAGAAACTGGACGCCCACCTGGACTGCCTGGCGCTTGGCGTGGACCGCACCCAGATCGGCTATTCCTATGTCGGTGCCGGTGCCGTGGTCATCGCGGCGGCGATGGAGCGCGCCGAAGTTGAGGCGCGCGAGGCCGAGGCGGCGCTGAACGCAGCCCTCGGGGCACAGGAGCTGCCTTTGCGGTCGTCCGTCGAATCGGTGGTGACCCAGCTTGGCGCGCTGACCGATGTCGTGGCCGCACGAGCGCGCTATGCCGACCTCGTGGTGCTGCCCTTGCCCTACGGCAAGGCGCGCGGGGTCGAAGACGAAGCCGTGACCGAGGCGGCGCTCTTCGAGGGAATGGCCCCGGTGCTGATCGTGCCGCCCTCCGGGATGAAGACGATCGAGCCGAGGCGGATCATCGTCGCCTGGAACCAGACCCGCGAGGCCCTGGTGGCGGCGCGCCGCGCGATGCCCTTCCTGCGTCAGGCCGAAATGGTGCAGATCGTGGTCATCGATCCGCCGACGCATGGGGCGGAACGGTCCGACCCCGGCGGGCTTCTGTGCCAGTTGCTTGTCCGGCACGGCGTCCGCGCCGAGGTTTCGGTGCTGGCGAAAACCTTGCCGCGGGTGTCCGAGGTGCTTGCCCGCCAGGCGCGCGATTTGGATGCAGAGCTGCTTGTCATGGGGGCCTACGGCCATTCGCGGTTCCGCGAGGCGATCCTTGGCGGTACGACCCGCGACATGCTGGAGCATGCCGAGGTTCCGGTCTTCCTGGCGCATTGACCGCCGCCGGGCGGCCGGGCGGACGGGGTGCCGTGATGATCCTGTCCGGCTACTGCGCGAAGCGCGGCTGCTTGACCGGCCTGCCGGACTGGCTGACGATCACCGGTTCGCCGGTCGCGCCGGTCGGGACCATCGCGTCGCGGCGGGAAAGCAGCAGCGCGGCGATCCGTTTCGCTGCGGTTCCGTCGCCAAAGGGGTTTGCCTTGCCGCGCAGTTCGGCCCTGCCGCCCCGCGCCAGGATCTTGCGGCCCGCGCTGAGAATGCGGTCGGGATCCGTTCCGGTCAGTTGCGCGAAACCGGCAGCGATCGCCTCGGCCCGTTCGGATTCGTTGCGCACCACCAGGATCGGAACCCCGAATGTCGGAGCCTCCTCCTGCACACCACCCGAGTCGGTGACGATCAGGGATGCCAGGCTCATGAGGTAGACGAAATCCTCATAGCCCAGCGGGTCGAGCAGGCGCACATTGGGCTGGTCGGCCAGCACGCTTCGGATGCTGCCCGATACCGCCGGATTGGGATGCACCGGCAAAACGAAGGCATGATCGCGAAACTCTTCGGCCAGATCGCGAAGCGCCATCGCGATCCCGGTCAGGACCGAGCCGTGGCTTTCGCGGCGATGAAGCGTGACGAGCACGATCGGCTTGCCGTCGGAAAGCCCCCGCTGCCAGGCATCCAGCCGCAGCGAGGTGTCAGCCGATCTGGAGATCGCGGCCCGGATGCCGATCAGCGCATCGACCACGGTATTGCCGGTCAGGTGAACCCGGTCCGGAGCGATGCCTTCGGCGAGCAGGTTCTGCCGCGCCCATTCGGTCGGGGCAAAGTGCAGGTCGGCAATCGGCGCGATCATCCGGCGATAGCCTTCCTCGGGCCAGGGACCGGCGAGATTGCCGGTGCGCAGGCCCGCCTCGACATGCGCGACGGGAACGCCGGCATGAAATGCGGCCAGCGCCCCGGCCAGCGCCGTCGAGGTATCGCCCTGCACGACGATCCGGTCCTGCGGCAACCGGTCCAGAAACGCCGAGATCGCCCGATGCAGACCGGTGAAGCGGGTACCGGCCGTCGTCGCGGCCCGGTCAAGCGCAAGCTCGACGTCGGGCGCGATCCCGAAGCTGGTCAACGCGTCGTGCGCCATCGTGGGGTGCTGGCCGGACAGGCAGACCGTCACCCGGACCGCCGACTCGCGCTGCAGGGCCAGGACGACGGGGGCAAGCTTGATTGCCTCTGGCCGGGTGCCGATCATGACCAGGATCCGAAGTTTGCGCATGCTGCGATCATGAAACATGTTCCTACCCCGTTCGCTGACATTCCCGTGCCAACAGAACCGCAGAAATAGCTTAGGGAAGGCCTAACACGTCACGGGAGAGGCCGGGGCGCGGGCAAGGGTCCGGCCGGGCTTTCCCACCGTTCCGGGCCGCTGAGGGGACTGCCGATCCGCCACCAGATCGTGGGGTGAATCTTTGTCTATTCAATATGTTAGCTCAGATCTCTTCGGCTTGCGGCCGGGAGTTTTCGTCCAGCCCGCAGACAGGCACCAACCCTGCCAGTCTTGCGGTTTTGCGGCAAATTTGCGGCAATTCACCCCCGGCCGTCGCCGCCATGGGTGCTGCTTGCACCGGCCGACGCATCGCGATCGGCAACCGGGCCCGCGCGCCCCGCGGAACGCCGCGACGATGCGGTCAGCCGGTGCCCAGCTTCTTCATTTCCTGCACCGCAGTTTCCCGCAAGGCCCGCAAGTCCGCCATCGCGCTGTCAAGCTCTGCCCGCTGCTTGTCCAGCGCATCAAGCTGGCGGTCGGCAAGTCGCAGCCAGGCCTCAAGCTGGGGGCGTTCGCCCTTCTTGCCGTAGATGAGCAGCCACTGGCGAATCTCTTCCAGAGAGAAACCGAACCGCCGCCCGCGCAGGATGAGCTTCATCCGGGCGACCTCGCGGGGGCCGTAGAACCGGGCGCGACCCTCCTTCTCGGGGGCGAGCAATTCGATGTATTCGTAGTAGCGCAGGGTGCGCGGGGTCACGTCGAAGCGGGCGCACATCTCCTTGAAGCTGAGGCGGGTCTCGCTCATGCGCAGTCCTCCCGGGGGGACAGCGTATGGTGCAGCCGGGTTTGGCGCAACGGTTTCGGGGGGTTGCCTTCTGCGGGTCGCGGCAGTTTGATGCCGTCGGAGAGCGCCCATGCCCGATACCACCGCCATCGCCCGCCGGTTCATCGCAGCCCTGCCGCACAGCCACGCGCTGGGGATGCGGCTGGAGGAGATCGGCCTTGGTTGCGCGACCATCGCCATGCCCTATGACCCGGCACTGGTCGGCGATCCGGCGACCGGGGTGATCCACGGCGGCGCGGTGTCGGCCTTGATGGACACGGCCTGCGGCGCAGCCGTGATGTGCCATGCGCAAGCGGGGATCTCGACCGCGACGCTGGACCTGCGCATCGACTATATGCGCCCGGCAACCCCCGGCCAGACCATCCGCACCCGGGCCGAATGTCATCATGTCACCCGCAGCGTGGCATTCGTCCGGGCCGTGGCCACAGATGACGACGAAAGCCGACCGGTGGCGATGGCGACCGGGGCATTCACGGTGGAGCGCAAGGAATGAACCCGCCCGAGCCGCTTCACGTCATCAAGCAGCGGCGGGAGGGCTTGTTGCGGGCGTTGGTCGAAGGTGTGCCCTACATCCGCTTTCTGGGGGTGGAGTTCGACCGGCGCGGCGACGAGTTGACCGCCGTCCTGCCCTTCACGGACAGCCTGATCGGCAACCCTCGGCTGCCGGCCCTGCATGGGGGGGCAACGGCGGCTTTCCTGGAAATCGCCGCGATGATGGAATTGGCCTGGAACTCGCTTTGGGACGGAGTCGAGGCGGACGGCGCATTGCCGGACGGCCCGCTGCGCCTGCCGAAGACCATCGATTTCACGGTTGACTACCTGCGGCCTGGTCTGCCGCGCGACGCCTATGCCCGCGCCCGGGTGAACCGGTCGGGGCGGCGCTACGCCTCTGTCCATGTCGAGGCCTGGCAGGACAACCGCGCGCGGCTTTTTGCGCAGGCGACAGGACATTTTCTGATGCCGCCGGCCGACCGGAAGCCGTGACCGCACTTTTCCGCGATCGGGTCGCGCGCAGGCGGCCTGGCAACGCGCTGGCTGCCAGGGCCGGGCCTTTGGCGGGTAAGACTTGCCTTCCCCCCTGCTGCCGGGCCATGATCGGCCGCCAAAGGGGAGCATCATGCGGAAATTCCTCGTCGTGCTGGACGACAGCCGCGAATGCCTGAACGCCATGCGATTTGCGGCGCTTCGGGCTGCACATACCGGGGGCGGGGTCACGATCCTGTCGGTCGTGCCACCGGAAGAATTCCAGACCTGGATGGGGGTCGCAGACCTGATGCGGGCCGAGGCGCGCGAACGGATCGAGGCGCATTTCGAGGTCTTCGCCAAGTGGATGCGTGACAAGCAGGGCGTCAATCCCGACCTTGTCATCCGCGAGGGCGACCCGGTGAACGAGATCCTGAACCTCGTCAACGACGATCCCGAGATCGGCATTCTCGTCCTGGGGGCGGGCAGTGACAAGTCCGGCCCGGGGCCGCTTGTCACCGCACTTTCGCGGACCTCGGGCAGTCTTCCGATTCCCATCACAATCGTGCCGGGCGACCTTTCCAAGGAGCGGCTGGAGAGCATCACCTGAAGCCGGACATCCGCGATATGTCTTGCCTCGGGCCGTGGCGGGACCCCGGATCGAGGGACGGTTCGGCCTGCGCGGGGCGATTGATCGGACCCCATTTCCGGAACCGCGAGTCGATGCCGATCTGGATGTCGGCGGCATTCCGTGACAGTCTGCGGCTGGACGGGGAATGCCGGAAAGCCAGTGCGGCGGACAAGGCAGGCCACGGCGCCATGGTCTCGACGGGGCTTGGAATGCCGGATGTGATGACGACCGCGCAAGATGCAGGGCTGGATCCGGTCGGACCATGGCGAAGGGTAACCCGATAGAATGACCGACCCGGTGAAGCCGCCGCGCAAGTCTGGCGCAGCACATTTCTTCGCCGCCGCAGGCTATTCGCTGGGCGGGTTGCGGCGTCTGGCGCGGGAAAGTGCCTTCCGGCAGGAACTGGCCTTGATCCTGGGCCTGGTGCTGCTGCTTCTGATCTTCCGGGCGTCGCCGGCCGAAATTCTGGGACTGCTGGTTCTTGGCTGTCTTCTGGTGGCGGTCGAGGCGCTCAACACCGCGCTGGAGGTTCTGGTCGATCACCTGTCGCCCGGCTGGTCGCAATTTGCCAAGGAGACCAAGGATCTCGGCTCGCTGGCCGTGGCCTGTGCGGTCGGGGCGACCGTCCTTTATGCGGGCATCGTGCTGTTCCTTTAGATCGGGATGATGTTTGATGGAAACATCATCCCGATCTCGATTCCCGGCGGTCGCGTGATTGATGCGGAAAACCGGAGTCCGTTTTTCCTCATCACGCTCTGGGCGGACGGTGCCCCGGGGCTGCCATCGCATAGCCGCCATGCGGTCGGGTGCCTTGGTCCCGCGGTCGGGCAGCACTACCTTCCGCCTCACGGAGGAGGCCCCGCGAAAAAGGTGCACACCGATGACCGTCCATCCCTTCCCGCGTCCGCGTCCGCCGCAACCGCCGGTCGACCCGTATTTCCAGACCGACCGCCGCCCCGCAGGCCCGGTCCGCCTGCGCGCACTGGGCGCGCTTGACCAGATGTATGCCTATTTTGGCAGCGATACCGCCAGAACTTTAGAACCGTTCCAGACTTGACGCAGGAGGCCGCAAGGCGCATATCCGACAGGAACAGTCGGAGACCGAATGCATGTTCATCCAGACCGAATCCACGCCGAACCCCGCAACGCTGAAATTCTTGCCCGGCCAGACCGTTCTGGACCTCGGAACGGCGGATTTCCCCAGCGCCGAGGCGGCGGCAAGGTCGCCGCTGGCCCGGCGCATCTTCGCGGCCGGCGGTGTGACCGGCGTCTTCTTCGGCACGGATTTCGTTACCGTGACCAAGGCGGAAGGGGTCGACTGGCCCCATATCAAGCCCCAGATCCTGGGCGCGATCATGGAGCATTTCCAGTCCGGCCAGCCGGTGATCGAGGGTGAGGGTGCCGCAGGCGGCGGCCATGCCGAACACACCGGCGAAGATGGTGATGTGGTCCGCCAGATCAAGGAGCTGCTGGACACCCGCGTGCGGCCCGCCGTGGCTCAGGACGGCGGCGACATCACCTTCCACGGCTTTGACCGGGGCGTGGTCTATCTGCACATGCAGGGTGCCTGCGCGGGGTGCCCGTCCTCGACCCTGACGCTGAAGATGGGGATCGAGAACCTCTTGCGGCACTACATCCCGGAAGTGCTGGAAGTCCGCCCCGTCGCGGCCTGATCCCTGCGTGGCGGCTCCTCGCTCCCTTTCGGTCGCTCCTCGCGGGTTGGCCGGCGACGAGAAGTCGAAGACGCACGAGGAGCGTCCAGTCCTCGCCTTCGACACCTCGGCCGCGCATTGCGCGGCCGCTTTGCTGTTGCCCGACCGCGTGATCCAGCGGCTGGAACCGATGGACAAGGGTCAGGCCGAACGGTTGATACCCCTGCTTGAGGAAGTGCTGGCCGAAGGCGGGCTTGAGTGGTCGGACCTGAAGGCGCTGGCGGTGGGAACGGGACCGGGGAACTTCACCGGCGTCCGCATCGCGGTCGCCGCCGCCCGGGGGCTGGCGCTCGGGCTTGGCATCCCGGCCATCGGCGTCACCCGGCTGGAGGCGCTGGCCCATGGCCTGCCGCGCCCGCTGCGGGTGATCGAAGACGCACGGCGCGGTGAGGTCTATGCCCAGGACTTCACCGAAGATGGCCCCGGCATCGCCCGCCTGGCTGACGCACATTCCTTGAGCTCCGCCACGAACGTCACCGGCGGCGCTGCCGGACCCGCTGCCTTGCCGCCCGCGCTGCCGCTTGCCGAAGCCATCGCCCGCATCGGGGCGGAGCGTGCCGCCACGCCACAACCCCGCCCCGCACCCTTCTACCTGCGCGGTGCCGACGCCGCCCCGTCGACCGACCCGCCCCCGGTGATACTGCCGTGACGCCCGAGGCGCTTGCCACGCTGCACGCCCGGGTATTCCGCACTCCGCCGCCGTGGAGTGCTGCCGTATTTGCGGGCTTTCTTGCCGATCCGCTGGCCTTCCTGCTGGTCGAGGGCGATGCGGGTTTCCTTCTGGGTCGCGCCGTCGCAAGCGAGGCCGAGCTGCTGACCCTGGCCGTGGCCCCCGACGCCCGGCGTCGCGGCCTTGGACGCGGGCTTGTGGCCCGGTTTCTCTATCAGGCCCGGCTGCGTGGGGCCGAAAGCGCCTTTCTGGAAGTTTCGGCGGAAAACGCCCCTGCCATCGGACTTTACGAATCGGCGGGCTTTACCCGGTCGGGTATGCGGCGGGGCTATTACCGGACACCCGAAGGCACCCGGATCGATGCGCTGGTGCTGTCCCGCGCGCTGCCGCTACCGCCCAAGACCTGACCAACAGGTCAAGTTTCTGCCTGAGCGAAAAGAATCCGGCTTGACCCCCAAGCAGGCTTCGTCGCTAATCGGCGCAGGTCTCGCCCGCGACCGGCTGATACCGGCGGACTGGGCGGGCAAGCGTCTAATCAACCGGGAGAACACCGATGAGCCTTATGAAATCCCTTGCCGGGGCAACCTGCACGTTGGCCCTTGTCGCGGGGACAGCAGTTGCCGAACCGGCCCTCATCTACGACCTTGGCGGCAAGTTCGACAAGAGCTTCAACGAGGCCGCCTTCAACGGGGCCACGAAATGGGCGACCGAGACCGGCGGCACGTTCAAGGAACTGGAAATGCAGGACGAGGCCCAGCGCGAGCAGGCGCTGCGCCGTCTGGCAGAAGCCGGTGCGAACCCGGTCGTGATGACCGGTTTTGCTTTCGGCGACGTGCTGAACAAGGTCGCCCCCGACTTCCCGAACACCAAGTTCGCGATCATCGACATGGTCGTGGACCAGCCGAACGTGAAGTCGGTGGTCTTCAACGAGCATGAAGGCTCCTACCTCGTCGGCATGATGGCGGGCCTGGCCACCAAGACGGGGACCGTCGGCTTCATCGGCGGCATGGACATCCCCTTGATCCGCAAGTTCGGCTGCGGCTATGCCCAGGGCGTCCTTGCGGCGAAGCCGGATGCGAAGGTGGTCATCAACATGACCGGCACCACACCCGCAGCCTGGAACGACCCGGTGAAGGGCGCCGAACTGGCCAAGGGCCAGAAGGCGCAAGGGGCTGACGTGATCTTCGCGGCTGCCGGCGGCACCGGCGTGGGCGTCCTGCAGGCCGCGGCCGACGAGGGCATCCTGTCGATCGGTGTCGACAGCAACCAGAACTACCTGCAACCCGGCAAGGTCCTGACCTCGATGGTGAAGCGCGTCGACAACGCCGTCTACGAGGCCTTCAAGGAAGGCGAGAACCTGACCCCCGGCATCAACGTCATGGGTCTGGCCAATGACGGCGTCGGCTATGCGATGGACGAGAACAACGCCAGCCTGGTGACGCCGGAGATGCAGGCGGCAGTCGATGCGGCGGCGGCGAAGATCAAGTCGGGCGAGCTTGTGGTCCACGACTACATGTCGGACAACACCTGCCCGGCCGCCACGTTCTGATCGGCTGACAGCCCGAGACGAATGATGCCGCGCCAGACCTCTGGCGCGGCATTCTTGCACAGGCATCCCGACAAGGCCGCGCCACAGGCGGCGGGGGCCGACAGGGGGAACCACATGGCTGAGGCGGCATTTGCCATCGAACTGAAGGGCATCTCCAAGGCCTTCGGTCCGGTCCAGGCGAACAAGGACATCAACATCGCGGTGCCGAAAGGCACGATCCACGGGATCATCGGCGAGAACGGCGCGGGCAAGTCCACGCTGATGTCCATTCTCTATGGCTTCTACAAGGCCGACGCGGGCCAGATCCTTGTCAACGGCCAGCTTACCCCGATCCCCGACAGCCAGAGCGCGATCCGCGCCGGCATCGGCATGGTCTTCCAGCATTTCAAGCTGGTGCAGAATTTTTCGGTGCTGGAGAATATCATCCTGGGCGTCGAGGACGGCCCGATGCTGAACACCTCGCTGTCGAAGGCCCGGAAGGAGCTGGAGCGTCTGGCCCGCGACTACGAGCTGGACGTCGATCCGGACGCGCTGATCGAGGACCTGTCAGTCGGCCACCAGCAGCGGGTGGAGATCCTGAAGGCGCTGTACCGGCAGGCCGACATCCTGATCCTGGACGAACCCACCGGCGTCCTTACCCCCGACGAGGCGGACCACCTGTTCCGCATCCTTCGCGGCCTGAAGGACCAGGGCAAGACCGTGATCCTGATCACCCACAAGCTGCGCGAGATCATGGAGGCCACGGACAACGTGAGCGTCATGCGGCGTGGGACGATGGTGGCCACAGTGAAGACCGCCGAGACCTCGCCCGAGCAGCTGGCCGAGCTGATGGTGGGCCGCAAGGTGCTTCTGGAAGTCGAGAAAGGCGCCGCGAAACCGGGCGAGGTGGTGCTGAAGGTCGAGGATCTGCGGGTGCGGGACGAGCACAAGGTCGAACGGCTGAAGGGGATCAGCTTCGAGATCCGCGCGGGCGAGATCCTGGGGATCGCCGGGGTGGCGGGCAATGGCCAATCCGAGCTTCTGGCGGCGCTTGGCGGGATGCAGGCGGCGACCGGGACCATCACGCTGAAGGGGGCCGCTCTGCCGTTGTCCGGTGCGGGTTCCGACGGTCAAAGCCGCCGCCGCGCCGGGATTGCCCATGTGCCGGAAGATCGCCACCATTACGGGCTGATCCTGGACTTCAGCGCCTGGGAGAACATTGCCTTCGGGTATTTCAACGACCCGGACTACCAGAAGAATGCCCTCTTCATGGACAACGACGCCCTGCGCGACGACACTCGCAAGAAGATGGAGAAATTCGACGTCCGCCCGCCCGATTGCTGGCTGCCTGCCAAGTCCTTCTCCGGCGGGAACCAGCAGAAGATCGTCGTGGCGCGCGAGATGGAGCAGAACCCGGCGTTGTTGCTGATCGGCCAGCCCACCCGGGGCGTGGACATCGGCGCGATCGAGTTCATCCACAACCAGATCATCGCCTTGCGCGATGCCGGGGCGGCGATCCTTCTCGTCAGCGTGGAACTGGACGAGATCATGTCTCTGTCCGACCGCATCGCCGTGATGTTCGACGGCAAGATCATGGGCTTCCGTGATCCCGAAAAGACGGATGAACGGGAGCTTGGCCTCATGATGGCCGGGGTCACCGGCAAAGGGGAGGCGGCGTGATGCGCATGACCGGACCGCAGGCATCGTCCCGCCCCGCCCCGGCCGTGAGCCGGGGCCTCGGCTTCAACCTGATACGGCTTCTCCCTTCCGGCGCGAGGCCCCGGCTCACGGCCGGGGCGGGGGTGGTCCGCAAAACCCGCAAGTCGCCGATGCCCACAGGAGAATGCTGACATGGACCGCTTGCCGCGCTGGGCCGATGTCGGCCTTGTCCCCTTCGTCTCGCTGACGCTGGCCGCGATCATCTCGGCCCTCGTCATCATCGCCATCGGGCAGGACCCGTGGGAGGCGATCACGGTGATGGTCGAAGGCTCGGTGATGAACGCCTATGGCTGGGGCTATACCCTCTATTACGCGACCAGCTTCATCTTCACCGGCCTTGCGGTGACCGTGGCCTTCCACGCGGGCCTGTTCAACATCGGGGGCGAGGGGCAAGCGCAGCTTGGCGGGCTTGGCGTGGCGCTGGCGGTTCTCTTCATCCCCTGGCCGCACTGGTCGATAGCCCTTCTGGCCGCAGCGGTGAGTGGGGCGCTTTTCGGTGCGGCCTGGGCGGCGATTCCGGCCTATCTGCAGGCCAAGCGCGGCAGCCATATCGTGATCACCACGATCATGTTCAACTACATCGCCGCCAGCCTGATGATCTTCATGCTGGTCGATGTCCTGCGTCCGCCGGGGAAGATGGACCCGGCAACGGCGAACTTCCCGCCCGAGGCCAGCCTGCCCAGCTTCAACGAAATCCCCGGCCTGAACCTGATCTTCACCAGCAAGGTGCCCGCCAACGTCACCTTCTTCATCGCGCTGATCATGGCGCTGGTGGTCTGGCTTCTGCTCTGGCGCACGCGGCTGGGCTACCAGATCCGGGCCTTCGGGAAATCGGAACCGGCGGCGCGCTATGCCGGGATCAACCCGACGCGGATCATCATGATCGCCATGCTGATTTCCGGCGGCCTTGCCGGGCTGATGGCGATCAACAACGTGATGGGCGAGGCGGAGCGGCTTTTGGGCAACTCGGCATCTGGCGCGGGCTTCATCGGCATCGCGGTGGCGCTGATGGGGCGGAACCATCCGGTAGGGGTGGTGCTGGCGGCGCTGCTGTTCGGGTTCCTCTTCCAGGGCGGAGCCGAGCTTGGCCTCTGGACCAAGATCCCGATCGAGCTCCGGACCGTGGTGCAGGGGCTGGTGATCCTGTTCACCGGCGCTTTGGACGTGATGGTGCGGATGCTTCTGACGCGCATCTTCGCGCTCTTCCGCCCGTCAAGGCCGGAGGCCGCGTGATGGATTACGGCACGCTTCTGCAACTCCTCGACTCCACGATCCGGCTGGCGACGCCGCTGTTGCTGGCCAGCCTTGCGGGGCTTTATTCGGAACGGTCCGGCGTGTTCGACATCGGGCTCGAAGGCAAGATGCTGGTCGCCGCCATGTGCGCAGGCGCAGTTGCCTTCTACACCGGATCGGCCTGGGTCGGGGCCCTGGCGGGCATCTTCGGATCGCTGATCTTTGCCCTGGTCCACGGGGTGACCTCGATCACCTTCCGCGGCAACCAGCTGATCGCCGGGGTGGCGCTGAACTTCCTGGCCTCGGGACTCACCGTGCTGACGGCGCAGGCGCTGTTTGGTCAGGGCGGGCGCACGCCGCCCCTGGAAGGAGCCGCGCGGTTCAACCCGATCACCTTGCCCCTTGCCGATGCCCTGCAGGGACTGCCGGTGATCGGCCCCTTCTACCGCGAGGTGATCTCGGGCCATTCCATCCTGGTCTATGCAGCCTTCGGCATCGTCGCGCTGACCTGGTGGGTGCTGTACCGCACCCGCTATGGCCTGCGGCTGCGCGCCGTCGGTGAAAACCCCGCAGCCGTCGATACCGCCGGGATCAAGGTCAACAACCTGCGCTTTTCCGCCGTGATGGTCACCGGCATCCTCTGCGGTCTGGCCGGGGCCTACATGGCAACCGCGCTGCAGGCGGGCTTTGGCAAGGAGATGACGGCAGGGCGCGGCTACATCGCGCTGGCCGCGCTCATCTTCGCCAAGTGGCGGCCGGTGCAGGCAATGTATGCCTGCCTGCTGTTCGGCTTCTTCCAGGCGCTGGCGCTGCGGCCCGACGTGGTCGAGGCGGTGATGCGGGTGAAGGTCCCCGTCCCCTTCCTGGACGCCCTGCCCTATATCCTGACCGTGATCGTGCTGGCCGGGTTCATCGGCAAGGCAATCCCGCCCCGAGCGGGTGGCGAGCCCTATGTCAAGGAACGCTGAGCGATGTCCGACGCGCACGTCCTGTCGGAGCTGATCCGCGCCCGCGCGGGGTCTGCGCCGGTCCGGCTTGGCCTGGTCCTCGGCTCCGGCCTGGGCCATCTGGCCCATGCCGTTGACGGCGTGGCGATCTCCTATGCCGACCTGCCCGGCTTTCCGCATGTCGGCGTGTCGGGGCACAATCCGAACCTGCATGTCGGCACCCTTGAGGGCGTCCGCGTTGCCGTCTTCGGCGCGCGCGAGCATTATTACGAATCCGGCAACCCCCGCGCGATGCTGTTGCCACTGCAGGTCCTGCGGGCGCTGGGGGCGGACCGGCTGATCCTGACCAATGCCGCAGGGTCGCTGCGGCCCGACATCCCGCCGGGCAGCGTGCTGCTTCTGTCCGACCACATCAACTATTCCGGCCTGAACCCGTTGATCGGCGAGCAGACCGATGCGCGCTTTGTCCCGATGACCGATGCGCATGACCCGGCCTTGCGCGCGGCGCTGCAGGCCGCCGCCGCCGCGCAAGGCGTCGACCTGCCCGAGGGCGTCTATGCCTGGTATTCCGGCCCCTCTTTCGAGACCCCGGCGGAAATCCGGATGCTGAAGACCCTCGGGGCCGATGCGGTCGGCATGTCCACCGTGCCCGAGGTGATCCTGGCCCGCTTTCTGGGGCTGAACGTCGCGGCCATCTCGACCATCACCAACATGGCGGCGGGCATGTCGGACGAGAAGATCAGCCACGCGCACACCAAGGCCATGGCCCCCCTTGGTGCGGCAAAACTGGAACGCATCCTGCGGGAATTCCTTGCCTCGCTGCGCTGAGGCGGCGGAGCGTTTGACATCCCCGGCAAAGGCGCGCAAGCCTTTGACATCCCGCCGCTTGCAGCCCGAACGGGCCACCTGAAGATGCAGCTCTATCTCCCCATCGCCGAGGTTTCGGTCAATGCCTTCCTCATCCTGGGGCTGGGTGGAATTGTCGGTTTCCTGTCGGGCATGTTCGGGGTCGGGGGGGGCTTTCTGATCACGCCCCTGCTGTTCTTCATCGGTGTCCCACCGGCTGTCGCCGTGGCCACCGGGGCCAACCAGGTCGTCGCCTCGTCGATCTCGGGCGTGCTGGCGCAACTGCGACGCAAAGGCGTCGACTTCCACATGGGCACCGTCCTTCTGGTCGGCGGCGTCGTCGGGTCGGTGGTCGGAGTCTGGGTGTTCAGCATCATGACCCGCCTCGGACAGATCGACCTGTTCGTCCAGTTGTCCTATGTGATCTTCCTGGGCCTGATCGGCGCGATGATGTTCCAGGAAAGCCTGCGCAGCCTGCTGCGATCGCGCAAGCCCGGGGCGCCGATCCGGCGGGCGCATGTGCATTCCTGGGCGCATGGCCTGCCGTTCAAGATGAAGTTCCGCGCCAGCGGGCTTTACATCAGCGTGATTCCCCCGGCGCTGATCGGGGCCTCGGTCGGATTTCTGTCCGCGATCATGGGCGTCGGGGGTGGCTTCATCCTGGTGCCTGCGATGATCTACCTTCTGGGCATGCCGACGAAGGTCGTCATCGGCACCTCGCTGTTCCAGATCATTTTCGTCACCGCCTTCACCACCGTCATGCACGCAGTCACCAGCCAGACGGTCGACATGCTGCTGGCGCTGGTGCTGATCCTCGGCGGCGTGATCGGGGCGCAGATCGGCACGCGGGTCGGCGTCCGCCTGAAGGCCGAACAGTTGCGCGTCCTTCTGTCGCTTCTGGTCATGGCGGTCTCGATCCGCATCGCGGTCGACCTTCTGGTCACGCCGGACGAGCTTTACTCGGTCGCGCCCGTGGTGCTGCCATGATCCGCGCGCTGGCCCTTTTGCTTGCGCTGGCCCTTCCCGCCGCAGGGCAAGAGGCGATCATCTCGGGCCTCAGCCAGAACCGCGTCTCGATCACCGCCGATTTCGACGGCTCCGAAATCCTGATCTACGGCGCGGTCAAACGCGATGCGCCGCCCCCGGTCGGCGCACCGCTGGAGGTGATCATCACCGTCGAAGGCCCGGCGACCCCGGTCGCGGTCCGCCGCAAGGCCCGGGTCGCCGGGATCTGGGTCAACAACGCCTCGGTCACCGTGGACAGCGCACCCAGCTTTTACGCGGTCGCGACCACCGGACCGCTGAGACAGATCCTTTCGGACACCGACAACCTGCGCTACGGCATCACCATCGAACGCGTGATCCGCGCCATCGGCATCGCCGCCGAGGCGGACAAGGCGGGCGAGTTCATTCTGGCGCTTCAGCGCGTCCGCACCGACGAGGGCCGCTACCGCATCCTTGAGGGCAAGGTCGAACTGACCGAGGACACGCTGTTCCGCACCGATATCATGCTGCCCGCGAACTTGACCGAAGGTGAATACAAGGTGCGGCTGTTTCTCTTGCGCGACAAGCGCGTGGTGGCCAGCCAGGAGCGGCTGATCGGCGTGCGCAAGGAAGGGCTGGAGCGGTTCATCTTCAACCTCGCGCAAGAGCAGCCCTTGGTCTATGGCCTCCTGTCGCTGGCCCTGGCCGCGCTGGCCGGCTGGGGTGCCTCGGCCGTCTTCCGGCTGATCCGGGTCTGATGCCCGGACACACGACTGTGCCACCCGATCGGTGCGACGCGGCGCGGGGCGACGGCAGCGCCAAACCGGCGGTCAGCCCTTCTTTCTGGCCAGCGACGCCTCCAGCGCCGCGATTCGGGCTTCCAGGGCGGCGTTCTCCTCGCGCGCTTTCACCGCCATGGCCCGAGCCGCGTCGAATTCTTCCCGCGTCACAAAGTCGCGGTCGGCCATCCAGCGGTCGACCATGCTGCGGAATGCCGTCTCGGCTTCGGTCTTCGCACCCTGGGCTACGCCCATCGCATTGGTCATGAGCTGGCTCATGTCATCGAAGAACTTGTTGCGGGTCTGCATTGGCAACCTCCTGACTGCTCTCTCTATATGGCCCCGACCGGCAGGCAGGGCAAGGCGACGGGTCGTGGGCAGTTGACAACCCCGTCGCCGCCCGCGACAAGCGGGGCAACCACAGAGGGCCAAAATGATCCCCTTCCCCGACATCTCGCCCAACCTCTTTTCAGTCAACCTGTTCGGCTTCGATATTGCGCTGCGCTGGTATGCGCTGGCCTACATCGCGGGCATCCTCATCGGCTGGTGGATCGTGTTGCGGGCGATCCGCAACCCCAGCCTCTGGTCCGGTCAGCCGCCCGCGACCGCCGAACAGGTCGAGCGCCTGCTGACCTGGATCGTGCTCGGCGTGATCTTGGGCGGTCGGATCGGCTATGTGCTGTTCTATGATCTGCCGACCTATCTTGCCGATCCCATCCAGATCCTCAAAGTCTGGGAGGGCGGCATGTCCTTCCATGGCGGTTTTGCCGGCGTCGTCATCGCCTCGATCTTGTTCTGCCGGCGTGAGCGCATCCCGCTGCTGTCGATGGGCGACCTGCTGGCTGTCGCGACGCCGACCGGCCTGATGCTGGGCCGCATCGCCAACTTCATCAACGCCGAGCTTTGGGGCCGCCCGACCAATCTGCCCTGGGGCGTGATCTTCCCGGGCACCGCGGCACAGACCTGCCCGGAGGTTGTCGGGATTTGCGCCCGGCATCCGAGCCAGCTCTATCAGGCCGCGCTGGAAGGGTTGCTTCTGGCGTTGGTCCTGCTGTGGCTTGCCTTCCGGCGTGGCTGGTTCAAGCGGCCGGGTGCGCTGATGGGGGTCTTCCTTGTCGGCTATGGCATCGCGCGCTTTGTCGTCGAATTCGTCCGCCAGCCTGACGTGCAGTTCGTCTCGCCGGGCAATCCGATCGGCTGGGCCGTGCAGGCCGGCGACTTCGGCCTGACCATGGGGCAGCTTCTGTCGCTGCCGATGATCGCCGCGGGCGTCTGGTTCGTCCTTCGCGCCAAGGCTCGATGACGGCTCTCGCCCGACTTCTGGCCGAGCGCATCAATGACAGCGGACCGATCACCGTAGCCGACTACATGGCCGACTGCCTCTTGCATCCGGTGCACGGCTACTACCTTGCACGGGAACCTTTCGGGACCAGGGGCGACTTCACCACCGCGCCCGAGATCAGCCAGATGTTCGGCGAGCTTCTGGGTCTCGCCCTGGCGCAGGCCTGGCTGGATCGCGGGGCCCCGGCACCCTTCGCGCTGGCAGAACCCGGCCCTGGTCGCGGCACGCTGATGGCAGACATCCTTCGGGCCACCCGTGCCGTCCCCGGCTTTCACGCCGCCGCTCGCGTGACGCTTGTCGAAGCTTCGCCCCGGCTGCGCGAGGTGCAGAAAGAGACCCTTGCCGGTCAGTCCCCGGTCTGGGTCGACCGGATCGAGGACCTGCCCCGGATCCCCCTGTTTCTGGTTGCCAACGAATTCCTCGACGCCCTGCCGATCCGTCAGTTCCAGCTTGGGCCCCAGGGCTGGCAGGAACGCCTGATCGGCGTGCGGGACGGGGCCCTGTCCTTCGGCCTTTCGGCCGCCGTTCCGCAGGTGCCGGACACGCCCGCCTTTCGCCATGCCCCTGCGGGCGCTGTGGTCGAGGACTGCCTTCCCGCGCGCCGCGCCGTTGCCGAGGTTGCCAACCGGATCAACCGGCACGGCGGGGTGGCCTACTGGATCGACTACGGCGGCTGGCGTTCGCAGGGCGACACGCTTCAGGCCCTGCGGTCCCATCTGCCCGACGACCCGCTTGCCCATCCGGGCGAGGCCGATCTTACCGCCCATGTCGATTTCGAACCGCTCGCCGCACTTACGCAGGCCTGCGCCTGGGACACGCAAGGCGCGGTGCTTCTGCGCCTTGGCATCGACGCCCGGGCCGACCGGTTGGCGCGAAACCTGACCGGGGCTGCCCTGGAAAGCCACCGCGCCGCGCATCGTCGCTTGACCCACCCGGAAGAAATGGGTTCGGTGTTCAAGGTGCTGGCGATGACCTCGGCCGGTGCCCCGCAACCGCCCGGATTTGCCTGATGCCCACGACGCTGGAAATCATCACTTCGGATGCCCTGCAGGTCCGACACGGCTTTTTCACCCGCAAGGGCGGGGCTTCGTCCGGCATTTTCTCCGGGCTGAATTGCGGAACCGGCTCGACCGATCAAAGCGAGATCGTCGCCATCAACCGCGCCCGCGTGGCCGAGGCGATGGGGCTTGGCCAGGATGCGCTTGTGACCGTCCACCAGGTCCATTCCGCCCGCGCCCTGCCTGTCACCGGTCCGCTGTCGATTCGCCCGGAGGCGGATGCGATGGTCACAGCGACACCGGGCGTCCTGCTTGCCGTCCTGACCGCCGATTGCCAGCCTGTGCTGTTCGCGGACCCCGAGGCCGGGGTGATCGGCGCGGCCCATGCCGGCTGGCGCGGCGCGGTCGATGGCATTCTGGAGGCGACCCTCGACGCGATGGAAGCCCTCGGCGCAAGACGCGGCGCCATTGCCGCCGTCATCGGGCCCACCATCAGCCAGGCGGCCTATGAGGTCGGCCCGGAATTCTTCGACCGCTTCCGCGCCGAGGATGAGGCATCGACACGCTTCTTCGCCCAAGGCCCTGGCGACCGTCTTTTGTTCGATCTGCCCGGCTACGGCCTGCATCGCCTGCGCCAGGCCGGCGTCGGGCGGGCCGATTGGACCGGGCATTGCACCTACCGCGACCCGGCGCGCTTCTATTCCTTCCGCCGAACGACCCATGCAGGCGAGGCGGATTACGGGCGCCTGATTTCGACAATACGGCTATAAGGCGGCGCAAAAGGGCACGAAAATGGCCCGATTGCTGCACGGTTCCTCCGCAACCCTGCCGCAATCGGGCGTCACGCTTTCCCGATCAGGTTGCATGCGATTGGGGATTTCGATGATCATCCAGATGAAGACCAGGCGGCGCTGGATCCTGTCGATCCTTGAAACAGTCGGCGATGCGACCGATAGCCGCGTCCTCGCCCGCGCGTCTGTCCGCCAGACCTCCGGCCGGACGATGGTCGCCGGGCAGAAAGGTTTCGCGATGCGGCTGAAGACCGCGACCCGTCCGATGGGTGACGCCTCGCGCTAGGTGCGTGGTCGTTCGTGGCGCTGCCGTGACGAACCTGTCCCATAGAGCTTCCTTCCAGTCCTGCGAAAGGATCGCACCATCAAACCGAGGGATCAAACACCTAAAGCGCCGTCCAGTGCAGGCCGGCGGGGGGAATGGTCACGCCTGCCCAATCCGCAGGGACCGGGTTGTAGTTGAAGAGGAAGCGGTGCGTTGCGCTGTCGCGGCGGCGCAGCCCTTCCGGCAGGGGATCGGTCTCGATCCCTTCCGCCATGCAGGCGCGTGCCAGGATCCGCGTCAGCGCCGTGTCGTCCGGCCAGCCGCCCAGATAGTGCAGCTTGCCAGCACGGATCTGTGCAGGCCAGCCGTCCTCGGCCAGCTCGACCACGGTTGCGCCGCCCTCCAGCTTTTCGCGCCAGTTGATCAGCGCGCCGCCTTCGGCCAGCGCCACCGACACATCCGGCGGCAGGCTTTCGACCCGCGCCACCACCGCGTCCAGTCCCGGAAGGGCAGGGGGCAACGGCACGGGGATCGCGAAATTGGCGGTCTTCGAATTGGTCCGCGGCCCCAGGATCGCCGTCCCCCTGTGGGCCGCCAGCGCGGCTTTCAGCGGATCGGACAGGGTGAACAGACCCGGGGCCAGCACCAGTCTGTAGGCGGAAAGATCACCGGTATCCGGCGGTAGGATGTCAACGTTCAGGCCAAGCCGGCGCAGACCCTTGTAGACATGGAACACCAGCCAGAAATAGCTGAAGCTGCGGCCTTGCGGCTGGATTTCCCAGGCCCAGTTCGAGGCATAGTCGAAGACCAGCCCGACATCGGCCTTGGCGGTGCCCGCATCCGGCATCGCCGCCAGTTCCCGCGCCACCTGCTCCACCTCGCCGAACGCCTGTGCGGGGGCGCTGTCGGGGCGCAGAAGGCCCGCGTGCATCTGCTCCTGCGCAAAGGGCGCCTGCCGCCAGCGGAAATAGCAGACGGCCTCTGCCCCATGGGCAAAGGCCTCCCAGGCCCAGAGGCGGGCCATGCCGGGCAGGGGGTCGGGGTTGTAGGGTGCCCAGTTCACCGGACCCGGCTGCTGCTCCATGATCCACCAGCGGCCCCCTGCCCCCTGGCCGCCAGAGCGTCTCGCTCCCACGGCGCGGTAGAGATCATGGTGAAACGCCTGAAAATCCGGGTCGCCCTGACGGACGAAGCGCCGCTTGTGGTCGGGATCCGCGGGGATGCGGTCGGACAGGAAGCCCAAGGGATAGCTGTCCCAGGACGCGATATCCAGATCGGCCCCGGTGGCGAAATGGTCGAACTCGGTCACCGCGCCCATGTAGTTGTGCGCGATGGGCGCGGGAGAGTGCTTGCGGATGATGTCGGTCTGCAGCCGGTTGAAGCTGACGACCTGATCGCTGGAAAACCGCCGGAAATCCATCACATGGCTCGGGTTCGGCTCGGTCACGGTCAGGTTCGGCAGGCCGATGTCGCGGAAGTCGGCATAGTCCATCGACCAGAACACGTTGCCCCAGGCGCGGTTCAGCGCATCCGGCGACTGATACCGCTGTGCCAGCCAGTCCTGAAACGCGGTCTTGGCCGCCTCGGAATAGGACAGCGTCGTCGCGTGGCAGGCATATTCGTTGTCCGTCTGCCACGCCGCAACCGCAGGGTTCTTCCCATAGCGTTCGGCCATCAGGCTCACGATCTTCGCGCATTCCGCCCGGTATCCCTGATGCGAAAAGCAGTAGTGCCGCCGTGAACCGAACCCTCGCGGCTTGCCGTCCTTGTCCACCGCCAGCATGTCGGGGTGCCGGTCCAGCATCCAGCGCGGCGGCGTGGCCGTGGGCGTGCCGAGGACGACCTTCAGCCCGGCCTTGCCCAGCGTGGCAATCGCGCGGTCCAGCCAGTCCCAGTCGTGACGACCCGGCTCAGGCTCCATCCGGCTCCAGGCAAACTCGCCGATCCGGACCCAGGTCAGGCCCAGCCCGGCCATCCGTGCGGCGTCCTCGGCCCACTGCGCTTCGGGCCAGTGTTCGGGATAATAGCAGATGCCAAGCGTGCGTTTCATGCGACGACCTTCGGTTCGGGAAGTCCTTTCGCCACGCCGGGAAAGGCGAATGTCTGGCCCGAGGCCGGATGGCGCGCCCGCGCCCCGGCGTCGAGATGCTCCAGAGCCGTCGTGACGAAAAGCGTCTTCAGACCAGGCCCGCCAAAGGCCGGACAGGACGAATGCGGCGCGCCGGGCGTCTCGACCGCAGCAAGAAACCCGGCGTCCGGCCCATAGCATGCCACCCGCCCCGCACCCCATTGCGCGTTCCAGAACCGCCCCTCGGCGTCGATCACCGCACCGTCCGGGTGCAGCCCCGCTCGGGCCAGATCAAGCCAGACCTGCGGCTCGCCGACCGGCCAGCCGGCCGGATCCAGCGCGACCTTCATCACCTGCGCGGTCACCGTGTCGGTGAAATGCGCGCCCGCGCCGTCCGGAGTGAAACAGATCGCATTCGGAATGGTGATCCCCGAGAAAAGCTGCCGCAGTTCCCCGCGATACCAGCGCCAGATCGCTCCGGCGCCTTTCTCGGCCTGCTTGCCCATGGTTCCGAACCAGAACCCGCCCTGCCGGTCCGCGCGACCGTCGTTCGACCGGGTCGACGCCGTGCCTGCACTGACCACATCAAGGCGGTCGCCGGTCAGCAGATCCAGCCGGAAAAGCCCGCTCTCCGAGGCCACCAGAAGCGCATCGCCGCTGATCCAGCCCGCGGCCGAGACAAGATCCGGGAAGGTCCAGGACCGCGTCTTCGAGTGCAGCGTCCGCTTCAGGATGTCGAACCAGAACAACTGTTCACGAACAGGGTGCCAGAGCGCCCCTTCCCCCAGCTCGCAAGGCCGTGCATCGAAGATCATGCGAAGACCGCATCATGGGCGGCGACGATCCCGGTCGCCCGTGTGGCAATCTCTTCCGCCGAAAGTCCCGGCGTATAAAGCGCCGTGCCGATCCCGAACCCGTTCGCGCCCGCCCCGGCCCAGGTGGCGAAATTTGCCGGCCCGGCCCCGCCCACCGCATAGACCGGCACTTCCTTCGGCAGCACGGCGCGGATCGCCTTCAGCCCCTCCGGCCCGATCAGGCTGCCGGGAAACAGCTTCAGCCCCGTCGCCCCGGCCCTGAGCGCCGCGAAGCATTCCGTCGGCGTCATCACCCCGGGCCACGAGGCCATGCCCGCCGCCCGCGTGGCCCGGATCACCTCGACATCGCAATTCGGCGACACGACCAGCGTGCCGCCGGCCGCTCGAACCTGTGCAACTTCCGCGACGGTCAGGACCGTGCCCGCGCCAATCTCGGCACCCGGAACGGCAGCCACCATCGCGGCGATCGACGCGAAGGGGTCCGGAGAGTTCAGCGGCACCTCGATCCGGCTGATCCCGGCGGCGACCAGCGCCCGCGCGACTCCGACGGCCTCGGGCGGAGTGATCCCGCGCAGGATGGCGATCAGGTTGCGGTGAGTCATCCTGCGGCCTCGGTCTGGGGGGAAAGCGCGGCAAGCCCCGCCAGGGTGCAGTCGGTCGCGGACAGGCGCATGGCGTCGACGCCTTGCGCAGCCAGCGCGCGGGCATAGGCCGCCGACAACTTCTCGGCCCCGATCAGCGTCACTTTCTGGCCCAGCCAGTAGGGCCGTGCAGCGGCCAGTTCGGTGCCGATCAGCAGGCCGGACAACCGCGCCCGGGCCGACCCCGGTGCCAGTCCGGCAATCAACCCCTCGGCCCGCAGGGAAAACAGCCGCGCGGCCAGCCGTTCGGGCCGCGACAGCGCGTCCAGGACGGCAGCGTCGAAGGCCGCATCGTCCCAGCCTGCCGCACCCTGCATCCCGTGCCGCAGGACAGACGCCTCGGACAGAAGCGCAAACATCTCGCCCGTCATGTAGGTCTGAAAGCTCACGACCTCGCCCGCGCTGATGTGGACCCATTTCGAATGCGTGCCTGGCAGGCACAGAATGCCGTCGTAGTCCCCCATCAGCCGCAGCGCCCCGGCGATCTGGGTTTCTTCGCCCCGCATCACGTCGGCGGGCTGCGCCTGCTTCAACCCCGGCGCGATCAGCACCCGCAGGCGCGGGTCGGCCGCCGGGGCCGACACTTGCGCCGACAGGTCGAGCGGCGGGCACGGCACCGTCCGGTAGGGGGCCTCGCACCAGCCCTGACGGCTGCCGACCATGCCGCAGGCGACGACGGGCGGAGACCCGGACAGCCACGCGCCGATCAGCCGCAAGAGGGCCGGCTCGAACCCGTCACGATCCAGTTTGCCCATGCCGTCTTCGCTGGATGCTTCGGCCAGCACGCGACCATTGGCCGCCATCGCCCAGGCGCGAAGGTTCGACGTGCCCCAGTCGACGGCAATCCAGGCGGGACGAACGGCGTCGGTCATGAGGAAACATACCCTCCGTCGAGAACCAGGGTTTGCGAGGTCATCATGCGCGAGGCGCCGGAGGCAAGAAACAGGACGGTCCCCGCCATATCCTCGGGCTGGATCGGATCGGGCAGGCATTGCTTTGCCAGATGCGCGGCCAGAGCCTCGGGAGTGACCCACAAGTCCTTCTGCCGTTCCGTCAGCACCCATCCCGGCGCGATGGCATTCACCCGGATGCGGTCCGGTCCGAACTCCCGCGCAAGCGTACGGGTCAGGCCGACGATCCCGGCATTCGCGGTGATATAGGCGGCATAGCCCTTGTCGGCCATCATGAAGCTGATCGAGGAGAAGTTGATGATGCTGCCCCCGCCCGCCGCCTGCATCCCGGGTATGACCGACTGGCAGGCAAAGAAATAGGACCGCAGGTTCACCGCCATCGACCAGTCCCAGAAAGCCTCGTCTGTCTTCAGCGTCTCGTGCCGCTGGTCGTTCGCGGCGTTGTTGACCAGCACCGTGATGTCGCCGTGGACCCTGGCGGCCGTCGACAGGGTAAGGTGCAGCTGGTCGGAGACCGAGATGTCGCAGGGCAGGAACAGGGGCCGGTTGCCGGTCGCGCGCTCCATCGCGTCGCAGAAGGGTGTCGCGTCGGACCGCTGGCAGAAGGCCACCTTCGCGCCCTGCCGCAGAAACCCTTCGGTCAGTGCCGCTCCGATGCCGGCACCGCCGCCGGTGATGAAGACGGACTTGCCCTTCAGATCATCGTATATCGCTGCCACGGGCACCCTCCCCCTTTACGCGGCCCTGCGTGACCAGACCGCGCCGCACGGCGGCGGGTCGCACTGCGGGCGGTCAGGGTCAGCGATCCCGGTCATTTGACCGCCCCAAGCGTCAGGCCGGCGATGAAGTGCTTCTGCATCAGGAAGAACATCGCGACCGGCGGAAGGGCGGCAAGGATCGACCCCGCGCTGACCAGGTTCCAGGCCGCGACCCACTGGCCGTTCAAGGACGACAGGCCCGCCGTGATCGGCTGCGCGTCGGGGCTGGTGGTCAGGACCGTGGCCCAGAAGAAATCGTTCCAGATGAAGGTGAAGATCAGCACCGACAGCGCCGCGATGGCGGGGCGCATCAGCGGCAGGACGATGAACCAGAAGATCCGCCATTCCGCGACGCCTTCCACGCGGGCGGCCTCGATCAGCTCGAACGGCAGCGCCTTGATGAAGTTCCGCATGAAGAGGGTGCAGAACCCAGTCTGGAACGCGATGTGGAAAAGCGCAAGCCCCGCATAGGTGTTGTAGAGGCCAAGGTTCAGCGTCATGTCGCGGACCGGAACCATCAGGATCTGGAAGGGGACGAAGTTGCCTGCGACGAACATGAAGAAGATCAACAGGTTCGCCTTGAACCTGTAGACCGCCAGCGCAAAGCCGGTCATCAGCGACAGGGCGACCGCGCCGATCACCGTCGGGATCGTCACGATGAACGAGTTCCGGATGTATTGCAGCATCGGCGTGTTGCGGAACACGTCGGCGTAGTTTTCGAACGCCAGATAGGACGGGATGCCGAAATAATTCCCCTGCGCAAGGTCCGAAGCGGGCCGGACCGAGGTGACCGCGACGCCAAGCAGCGGGAACAGCCACAGGATCAGTGCCAGCGGCAGCGCGATGGAATAGATCCACTGGGCGGCCTGGCTGCGTTGCTGGATCGGTCTGGGAAACATCGCCTATCGCTCCGTCTCGTCGCGCCACATCTTCCAGATGAAGCCCGAGATGAAGACCATCATGATCGCGAACAGCACGACGGCGATGGCCGCGCCATAGCCCATCCGGTAGCCGTATTCCGACAGGGCGGTTTCATACATGTAGTAGGACAGCACGCGGGAGGATCCGAACGGCCCGCCCGCCGTCATGATCGACACCAGGTCGAAGGACCGCAGCGCGCCGATCACCGTCACGACCACCGCGATGAAGGTGGCCGGGCGCAGTTGCGGCAGGATCACATACCACAGCATCCGCCACCCCTTCGCCCCGTCCAGCCGCGCCGCCTCGACCTGGTCGGGGGAGACGTTGTTCAGGCCGGTCAGATACAGGATCATCACATAGGCGATCTGCGGCCAAAGCCCGGCGGCAATGATGCCATAGGTCACAAGGTCGGGGTCGGCGAGGATCGCGACACCGGTTCCGGTGAAGAACTCGATCACCTTGTAGAACAGCCCGAAGCCGGGCGCGTAGAACCACGAGAAGATCAGCCCGACCACGACCTGGGAGATCACGAAGGGAAAGAAGAACAGCGACTTGTAAAGCCGGATGCCGGTGACCGTCTGGTTCAGGAAGATCGCGATGAACAGCCCCGCCGGAACCGCCAGCAGATACAGCGCCAGCCAGATGATGTTGTTCTTGAACGAGGTGACCATGTTCGGGTCGGACGACATCTCGGCATAGTTGGCGGTGCCGACCCAGGTCGCCTCGCCCAGCCCGTCCCAGTCGTAAAAGCTGATCCACATCGACTGGAAGATCGGGATGATCACATAGACCGCGAACATCAGGAGGCCGGGGGCCAGAAACAGCCAGGGCGCAAGGCGGCGCTGGTTGGCTTTCCAGTAGGTCGACATCGGGGGACCTCGCGCGGGGAAGGACGTCCCCGAAGGCGCAAGGCCCCCGGGGACAGCAGTGGTACGGGCGCCGCGAACAGCGCCCGCAGGGAGCCTTACTTGTAAACCTGGCCGCGCACCTGTTCCAGCCGGGTCAGGATCGCGTCAAGCTGGTCGGGCTGGATCATGAACTGCTGGAAGCCTTCCATCCCCGCCTTTGCCATTTCCGCCGGGGCGTCCCGGTCGAAGAACTGCGCGATGCCGCCCGGCGTCGTCGACAGAAGCTGGAAGCCCGCCTGCAGGAACGGATCGTCGCCGACCTTCGAGCCCGAGTTGACCGGCAACTGACCCAGCGCCTCGTTCAGCTTGGTCTGCACATCGGCACGGGCGACGAAGGCCATGAACTTCTTCGCGTCGGGAACGTTCTTCGCCCCCGCCGGGATGAAGACCGCGTCGGTCGGCGCCTCTTCGGCGCGCGGCACGTCCGGGTTGATCGTCGGGAACGGCAGGAAGCCCAGCGTGTCGTTGGTCATGCCGCCTTCCTTGAACGCGGCGACGGCAAAGTTGCCCATGACATAGTTCGCCGCCTTGCCCTGCACGATCAGCGGCACCGCGTCCTGCCAGTCGATCGCGGCGTGGTTCGCGGTGGTGTAGGGCACCACCTTGGCCCATTCGGCGAAGGTCGCGCGCACCCGGTCGTCGGTCCAGGGAATCTCGCCGTTGGTCAGCGCCTTGTGGAACTCATAGCCGTTGGTGCGCAGGTTGAGATAGTCGAAGATCCCCGCCGTCGGCCACAGCTGGCTGGAGCCGGTGGTCAGGCAGTCGATGCCCGCCGCCTTGAACTTCTCGCAGTTGGCGATGAACTCGTCCCAGGTTGCCGGAACGGTCGCGCCGACCTGCTCGTAGACCGACTTGTTGTAGTAGATGCCCCACTGGTAGTAGGTGTAGGGGATCATCCACTGCTTGCCGTCCTGCGTGACGATCGGCATTGTCGAGGCAAGCTGCTTGTCCAGCCCGTTCTCCGTGTAGACATCCGAAATGTCGAGGAACAGCCCGGCATCGACAAACGGCTTCATCCGGTTGGCGGGATACCAGTTGGCGACATCCGGCGGATCGGTGGTCAGGAAGTTGCGGATCGCGGTCTTGTAGCCTTCGCGATCCATGATGTTCATCTGCACATCGATGTCGGGGTTCTCGGCCTCGAAATCGGCGACCAGCTGTTCCCAGGCCGCCTTCGGTGCGGGATCGTTGTTGTCGGTGGTGAATGTCAGAACACGCTGCTGCGCGAACGCCGCCGTGGACAGCAGAAGCGCCGCCCCGAGCGCGAAAGCGCCCGTCAGTTTGTGAACCATGGTTTCCTCCCTTTGGTTTCACTATTTGAAACTTAGTCTTGAATATTGAAAACTATGTCGGCTATCCTCCAGCCTGTCAACACGCTCGTTCAAGGGGGGGCGATGGGCGCCGAGGGACATCAGGACGGCACGGTCGGCAAGGCGCTGGACGTCCTCGACATGGTCGCGCGCCATGGCCGTCCCGTTCGGTTCTCCGACCTTCTGGCGCAGTCCGATTACCCAAAGGCCACGCTGTTCCGGCTGCTGCAGACCCTGGCCAATCAAGGGATGCTCTCACTGGACCCCGATACCGGCACCTATTCGCTTGGCGTGCGGCTGGTGCGCCTTGCACATGCCGCCTGGGCGCAGTCCTCGCTCGCGCCGATCGCGCGACCCTATCTGGATGATCTCGCTGCGAAAACCGGCGAGACGATCCATCTGGCGCAGATGGACCTCGGTCAGGTTCTATATGTCGACAAGCGCAATGCCGCCAAGCCCGTCGAGATGTTCGCCCAGGCCGGCAAGGTCGGTCCGGCCTATTGCACGGGGGTGGGCAAGGCGATGCTCGCCTACCTGCCGCCCGACGTGCTTGCGGATGCCCTGGCCCGCCAGTCCTTCCACCGTCACACGCCCCACACACTTGCCAGCCGCGAGGCGCTGCTGGCCGAGCTGCAGGCGATTCGCACCCGAGGCCATGCCTGGGACCAGGAAGAGCACGAGGCGGGGATCATCTGCTGCGCGGTGCCGATTCTCTCGCGCCAGGGCCGGGTGATGGGGGCATTGTCAGTCACGTCGACCACGGCGCGGACGACACTGGACGCATTGGGGGCGCAGGCTCCGACGATCAAGGACATCGCCGCGCGGATCGCCGCGGCAGCGGAAAGCTGGCGCTTTCCGGAGCAGGCTTAGGGGGAGGGATAGCATGACCGGAGTGACTTTGGAGAAGGTCGTCAAGCGATATGGCGACGTGCAGGTGATCCATGGGGTCGACCTGCAGGTCGAAGATGGCGAGTTCTGCGTTTTCGTCGGCCCTTCGGGCTGTGGCAAGTCCACGCTTTTGCGCATGATCGCCGGGCTGGAAGAGACGACGGGCGGCGCAATGCGGATCGGCCCGCGCGAGGTGACGCGCGTCGACCCCAGCGAAAGGGGCGTCGCGATGGTGTTCCAGACCTACGCCTTGTATCCCCACATGACGGTGGCGGAAAACATGGGCTTCGGCCTGAAGATGACCGGCCACCCCAAGGACGAGACCGCCGCCAAGGTCGCCGAGGCTGCGCGCATCCTGAAGCTGGAACCGCTTCTGACCCGCAAGCCCAAGGCCCTGTCGGGTGGGCAAAGGCAGCGCGTAGCCATTGGTCGGGCCATCGTGCGGGGGCCGGAGGTGTTTCTCTTCGACGAGCCGCTGTCCAATCTCGATGCCGAGTTGCGGGTCGAGATGCGGGTGGAAATCGCCCGTCTGCATCGGGAAATCGGGGCGACGATGATCTACGTCACCCACGACCAAGTCGAGGCGATGACGCTGGCCGACAAGATCGTGGTGCTGCGCGCCGGCAGGATCGAGCAGGTGGGCAAGCCCCTGGACCTCTACAACAACCCCGACAACCGCTTTGTCGCGGGGTTCATCGGCTCACCGGCGATGAACTTTGTCTCCGGCGTGGCCGAGGCAGGTTCCGTTGCGGCCAAGGGCTTGGGTCAGGTCCCGACCTCGGTCGGCCTGCCCGCCAAGGGGGCCGAGGTGACCGTGGGCCTGCGTCCGCAGCACCTCAGGATCGCGGAGGGCGCGACGCATCGGGTGGAACTGACCGAGGCTCTGGGCGGGGTGTCCTATGTCCACCTCACCGCGCCTTCGGGCGAAAAGCTGATCATCGAACGCCACGACCAGGTGAGCCTCGATCCCGGCGCGATGGTGGGCGTCAGCTTCGACGCGCGGGATGCGATGCTGTTCGACAAGGACGGCTTGCGTCTGCGCTGACCGGACCGCTCGTCGCGGACGGCGTCACTCCGCGCTGGCCTCGCGCGGAGGAGACGAAGTCGAACGACGAGCAATATTCCTGCGATCTCGCGACAAAAGGACGATGCCGCACGAGGGGCAACCCGTAAAGAAACCCTGAACGACCGCGTGCAACAACTTGATTTCAAAGGACCAAAAGAACTGTCCACGCGTGGACCGCCCTCAGTGTTCCGCCAAGAACTTCTCGGCATCAAGCGCCGCCATGCAGCCCATCCCGGCGCTGGTCACCGCCTGCCGGTAGATGTGGTCCGTCAGATCCCCCGCCGCGAAGACCCCCGGGATCGCCGTCCGGGTGCTGCCGGGTTCGACCGCCACATACCCCCCCGAATGCAGCGGCAGCTGGTCCTTCACCAGTTCGGAAGCCGGGGCATGCCCGATCGCCACGAAGAACCCCGCGCAGGGGATCTCTCCCTCCGCCCCGGTCTTCAGGTTGCGCGTCCTCACTGCCGTCACGCCAAGCGGAGCCTCGGTCCCGACGACTTCCGTCACTTCACTGTCCCAGACGACCGAGATCTTGGGGTGCTTGAATAGCCTGTCCTGCATGATCTTCTCGGCTCTCAGACTGTCACGCCGGTGGATCAGCGTCACTTTCGAGGCGAAGTTGGTCAGGAACAGCGCCTCTTCGACCGCGGTATTGCCGCCACCGATCACCACGACTTCCTTGCCCCGGTAGAAGAACCCGTCGCAGGTCGCACAGGCCGAGACACCGAAGCCCTTGAACTTCTCCTCCGACGGCAGCCCCAGCCATTTGGCCTGCGCCCCCGTCGCCAGGATCACCGCATCCGCCGTGAACGTGATCCCGCTGTCGGCCTGCGCCACGAAGGGCCGCTGCGACAGGTCCAGCGCCGTGATGTAGTCGCTGATCACCTCGGCGCCCATCGCTTTCGCGTGTTCCTCCATCCGCACCATCAGGTCCGGCCCCTGCACGGTGTGATCGCCGGGCCAGTTCTCGACCTCGGTCGTGATCGTGAGCTGCCCGCCCGGTTGCAGTCCCTGCATCAGCACGGGGTCCAGCATGGCACGGGCCGAATAGACCGCCGCCGTATAGCCCGCCGGGCCCGAGCCGATGATCAGAACCCGTGTATGCCGCGTCTCGCCCATGATGTCCCTCTTGTGTCGGCCTTCGATATAGCCACGCGCGCGCGGGCCGGAAAGCCCCTGCATGGCTGACCTGCGGGCGATGCAGGGTGCGTTTTCTTGCGCGCCGTTGAAATATTATTGCGCAATAGGTGGCTCACGCGTAAGGATGGCCCGGCATTGGAGGCACCATGGTCGCGCACAAGCTGGATCCGATCGACCGCCAGATTCTGGCCGAGTTGCAGGCCGATGGCCGGATGACCAATGTGGAGCTGGCCAGCCGGGTGGGAATCTCGGCACCGCCCTGCCTTCGCCGGGTACGCGGGCTGGAAGAACAGGGCTTCATAAGGGGCTACCACGCCGACATCAACGCGCGCGAACTGGGCTTCGAGGTGCAGGTCTTCGCGATGGTGCGGCTGAACTCACAAGCCGAGGCCGACCTTGCCGCCTTCGAAGCGCGCTGCCGGTCCTGGCCGCTGGTGCGCGAATGTCACATGCTGAACGGCGAGATCGACTTCATCCTGAAATGCGTCTCGCCCGATCTGTCCAGCTTTCAGAGTTTTCTGACCGAAGAACTCCTGCGCGCCGACCATGTGGCAAACGTCAAGACCAGCCTGGTGATCCGCTGCGCCAAGGACGAACCCGGCCTGCCCTTCGACGTGCTTGAGACGCGGCTGGCGAGGAACGCCTAGTGTTCCCCACCTGACGAAGGATTCCCATCTGCGGTGAGGCGTGTCATTGTCTGGGCATGAGACGTGATGACATCTGCCTTTACCTTGGCCCCGCCGACCGCGCGCAGCTGGAAGCGCTGTGCGCCAACCGTAACACGGCCCGGAAGGTCGTCTGGCGCGCCGAGATCGTGCTGGCGACGGCGGATGGTTGCGGCACCAGCGAAATCATGCGGCGCGCCCAGACGTCCAAGCCCACTGTCTGGCGGTGGCAGGAGCGCTATCTTGACGAGGGCGTGGCCGGGCTCAGGCGCGACAAGACCCGGCCGTCGCGGGTGCCGCCGCTGCCACGGGAGACGCGCCTGAAGGTGATCGCGAAGGCGGTGCGGGAAGCCCCGCCCGATGCGACGCAGTGGAGCCGCGCCACGATGGCCGAAGCGGTGGGGATTTCGCCGTCGAGCGTCGGCCGCATCTGGGCGGGTGAGGCGGATCAGAAATCGATCCAGTGAATCGATTTCCCGCCGAACGGGCTCAAGCCGCACCTGGTGCGCAGGTTCAAGGTCTCGAACGACCCGATGTTCGAGGAGAAGGTCACCGAGATCGTCGGGCTCTATCTCGATCCGCCGGAAAGGGCCGTCGTGCTGTGCGTCGACGAGAAGTCGCAGATCCAGGCGCTCGACCGGACCCAGCCCGGGTTGCCGCTGAAGAAGGGGCGCGCGGCCACCATGACCCATGATTACAAGCGCCACGGCACCACCACGCTGTTCGCCGCCCTCGACGTGAAGTCGGGCATCGTCATCGGCGACTGCATGCCGCGCCACCGGGCCAGGGAGTTCCTGACTTTCCTGCGCCGCATCGACCGGGCCGTCCGCAAACCCCGCGACATCCACCTCGTGCTCGACAACTACGCCACCCACAAGACGCCCGAGGTGATGGCCTGGCTCGAGAAACATCCGCGCTTCAAGCTGCACTTCACGCCGACCAGCGGGGGGGTAATCCCCCCCGAAAGTAAGGGGCTGCATAAGTAGAATTTTCTCGGCAAGATGAACGAGGAGATTTCGAATGAAGACAAGCAGATAC